>Ga0316197_10001717_pt1 | contig 15584 bp, 14 predicted proteins | sample OudBiesiAoxic_MG_FD_204939 | JGI IMG/M metagenome (GOLD analysis project Ga0316197, IMG submission 204939) | Coastal sediment microbial communities from Oude Bieten Haven, Netherlands - site A oxic | ecosystem: Environmental > Aquatic > Marine > Coastal > Sediment | place: Netherlands...
TTCGTACTGCTGCATAGAGAAGGCCGCCGGGCAGGATGACTGCAATCAACATATCTTTGGCATCCAGCCGATTCTCTTCCAGGTATTGCGTAATCTCTTGTTCGCGATGTGTGAGAGAGGCCCGATAGGCCCTGACCAGTCCAATCAGTTGCTTGGAGTTGACTGCGGGAAGGTCTATGTAAAAGCCTCCGTCGTTCGCAGCAGGGGCCAAGTTGCGCATTTGCGTATCAGCAGTCGCCGGGTCAGTGGCCGTTTCTGCGAGGGCCGAAAGGGGCAGGGTCGCTATCGAGATAACTGCAGCTAAATATAGATACAATCGATGCATAAGGCTGGTGTCTCCCGATACTTGGATATCGAAAATTTGAATGAAAATCATAAGTACGTATTATAAAGATGTTAAAAATAAGTTCTATGATCTGGCGCATTGCAAACGCAGATAAAGGTAAAAAGGGGTCGATGACAAATAATAATGATTACGATTTGTCACCAACCCCTTTAATCCGCAATGATGGTACCGGGGATCAGCGAGCGATTACGTCCCTGTAGCGCTGTCGTGTAGAAAAAGGGAAACCATGATATGGACCGCAAACCTGAAACAGTGACAATCCACCGTTTTATAGTCGTGTTGGTGTTTATCTTCTTTGCTTTTGAGCAGGCTTTCGCCGACGGCAAAGAGGAAAAAACACCTGGCGATGGTAAGCCACTATGGGAATTCGGTGTTGGGGCCTTTTCGGGTTGGTTGCCCGACTACCCCGCAGCCGGACAAAATACCGTTCGGACTATCGCCGTGCCCGTCCCGATCTATCGCGGCGAGATCTGGCGCGTGGGTGGCGAGGAGAACAGGGGTGCGGTAAGCGGTCGCTTTATCAATAAAGATCGGTATGAATTCGATGTGAGTCTCAGCGGCGCTTTTCCCGTCGATTCCGGAAGCAATAATGCTCGCCGCGATATGCCGGATCTGGATTTTCTCTTCGGGATCGGGCCTCAATTGATATTCAAGTTAATCAACGAGCCCGGTCACAGGAAACTGAATTTAAATTTGCAGGCACGTGCTGTTTATTCGACAGATTTCTCATCAATTGACAGTCGTGGTTACGTTTTTAACCCGAAGCTGAATTACACCCGCAAACATGTAACCGACCTGGACCTGAAAGTATTCACCAGCGTGGGACCCATCTTTGCAACTGAAAAACTGATGGACTACTTTTACCAGGTAGACCCTGAATTTGTTACGCCCACGCGCCCAGCCTATGATGCCGATGCCGGTTATCTCGGCTCGAATATGACACTTGGCGTGTCAAAGCGGTTCAACAACCGTTTTCGCTTAATGCTTGGCACCCGGCTCGGTATCCACACCGGCGCCACCAACGACGACAGCCCCTTGTTCAAGGACGAGCTGAACGTGAGCGTTTTTTCGGCTTTCATCTGGTCTATTTTTCAGAGTGAAGAGCTTGCCCGTTGAAAGAGGCTCCGGCGCTGTTGAACGGTGGTCAAGCCATGATTTGAGTCCACATTGGTAATATCAGCAGGCTAAGCACGGTGGTGCGCATACAACTCGCATACCCAGCTCGCTGTCGGTCTGGTAGATTACACCCCGGCATAACGATCAGCGGGACGGATACCTTGCCGGCAGATGTGAGAGGCGAAATCTACGAAGATTTGTTGGAGCACGCAACGCACGGGATGTGAAAGGTGGTACTGGAGGCTTCCTGTTACCGCTTGACTTCGATTGTAGAAAAGATTGGCAATATGGGTGCGGCGGATTTTGACGCTGGAAAGTGCACGGGTGGATTAAAAATAATCCCTCCGTCCGCTTATACTTTATGGTCTCTGAAAAACTGAGTGATTGCGATGGTACGTTTCCTGGGTGTGCTTTGTTGTGCGTTATTGTTCGGTACTGCGGTGTCGGCGGCAGGACCCGATGCGGCAACGGCGACGCTGATTCAGGAGTTGGGGCTTAAGCAAAGCCCGCAACCCATTCGGGAGGCGGCGTATTGGCAGAAGCCCAGGCGCATTGTGGTGGTGATGGACGCACGGCAGCGGGAATCAAGGCCCGATGCGGTCAAGTGGTTGGAGCAAGTGGCGGGGGATGCCGAGTTCGTCGTTGCGCCGTCCCGCAAAGAGGCGGCGAATCTGCTCGACGGTGCGGATGTGCTGCTCGGCTATTGCACGCACGAGACGTTGAATAACGGCAAGCAACTGAGCTATATCCTCAATTATTCGGCCGGGGTGGATAGCTGTATGGGTTCACCCTTGATCCAGGAGCGTGATCTGCTTGTGACTAATATGCAACGCATCTACGGACCGGGTATCGCCGAACACACGATTGGCATGATGTACATGCTTACGCGCAAACTGCATGTCTTCCACGACCGGCAGCGTGAGCAACAATGGGACCGCGGCGCGGTTGCTCGCACGCAGATGTGGGAGGTGCAGGGCCGTACCATGCTGGTTGTTGGGCTCGGCGGTATCGGCACGCAGATCGCGCGCCGGGCGAATGCCCTCGGCATGCGCGTGATCGCTACACGCAATTCCTCGCGCCAGGGACCGGATTTCGTGGCCTATGTCGGTCTGTCTCATGAGTTGGCCGAACTCGCCGGGCAAGCCGATGTCGTGGTCAATGCCACGCCGTTGACACCCGCGACGACGGGACTTTTCGATCGCAAGATCTTTACGAAAATGAAGCCGGGCGCCTATTTCATCAATGTCGGTCGCGGCAAAAGCGTGGTTACCGACGATCTCATCGGTGCCTTGAACGCCGGGCACCTTGGCGGCGCCGCCCTGGACGTGCAGGACCCGGAACCGTTGCCACCCGGGCATCCCTTGTGGAGCGCCAGGAACATTATTATCACACCCCACATCAGCGCTGGCTCGGACGCGCAAATGGAACGATTCTGGCTCGTGGTGCGTGAGAACCTGCGCCGCTACACGCACGGCGAGCGCATGCTCAATGTGGTAGACATCAAGCGCGGATATTAGCGACATGTAAAGGGGATGCAGCGGATTGTGACCTTAAAACAGGGGCAGCACATCAAGTATCTGCCATTCACTTTCACAGAGCGGAGCAGGGCAAAGCAGGGCGTGGCAATGCTTTCCAGCATGCTACGCAGTCCGAAAGCGGTTGCTGTGAATACTGAGATCATGCGTACCTTTGTGCGGATGAGGAAGCTTTCATTCTCTAATCAGGAACCGGCTGATAAGCTGGATGAACTGGATCGCCGGGTTTCGGAGATGAAACCACCGCCTCCAACTGAGCAAAGTCCAATCGGTTTTGCACCGTGGTAAAATAGTACGAAGGGAACTCCAGGCCGGTCACCGTGTTCCAGGCAGTCACCCAGTCAGGGGGATGCACATGTTCGAGCAGCTGTTTCGGCAGGCAGCGGCACTGTTGGTTGTGCTTTGGCTACTGGCGCCGGCAGCCGTTGCGGCCGGGTCGCCGCACTTCACGGTGGCGACCGATGAGCGCCTCGAATACCTCGATGTCAGAGCTTGCTTCGAAGGGGCGGCGCCACGCCGGCTGACCGCCCGCGACGAGCGTGCCCCGGAGCTGCTGCGCGCCGCCCGGCTTCACACCCGGGATGGCGTCATCGAGCTGAAGCTGCAAGGTTCGAAGCTTACTTTGCCGCGTACCGGCGCCTCGGCCTGTGTGCAGTACCGCGTGGATTTGAGTGCGATCGGTAAGCGGCAGTGGCGCTCGGGTAACTGGCGTACTCGGGATGCCATCGTTCTCGATCCTGCGCTGTGGCTCTGGTATCCCGACAGCGTGCGCGAGGACGCGCGCTGGCGGCTTGATTTCGAGCTGCCGCCAGGCCACGACGTCTCGGCACCCTGGCATCGCATCGGCAGCAGCCAAGGGACAGTGACGTATGAAATGCGCCAGCGCATGCCCGCGAGGGACGCGCGCATGGCCATCGGTCGATTCAGCGTCGAGTCGATCGAGCTGCCGGGGGGGCGGATCAGGTACGCCTTGCTGCCGGGCGAGCCTGTCCCCGATGCCGCGGCCATGCGGCGCTGGGTCACCAGCGGCGCCAGCGCTTTGGTCACCGCCTATGGCCGCCTTCCAGTAGCCGATGTGCAGCTGCTGGTCGTCCCGATCGGGCGCGGCGGGGAGCCGGTGCCCTGGGGCGAGGTGCAACGGGGCGGTGGTGATGCGGTCCACCTGTATATCGATCAGCGACTTCCAGCCGACGCATTCATGGCCGACTGGGTGCTGGTACACGAGCTCAGTCACCTGCTTCACCCGGTTATCGATGCCCCTGACCGCTGGCTGTCCGAAGGTATCGCGAGCTACTACCAGAATGTGTTGCGGGCACGCGCCGGACTGAAGAGTGCACCTTGGGCCTGGAACGCGCTGCACGCCGGGTTCGAGCGTGGCATTCGCGGTACCCCGCGCGGGCGCAGCCTCGCCGAGGTCAGCGAGACCATGATGCGCGACCGCTCTTTCATGCGGGTTTACTGGAGCGGCGCCGCGATCGCCTTGCTCGCCGATGTGGAACTACGCCGGCGCTCGGGGGGTGCGCAGTCGCTGGATACAGCGCTCGCGGCCTTCGGTGATTGCTGCCTGCCCGCCGATCGCAGCTGGAGCGCGCGCGAGCTGATGCGGCAGCTCGATCGACTCACGGCTACGACGGTGTTCATGGATCTCTACCGGAAGCACGTCGATGCCGACGACTTCCCCGACCTGGGCGCTGTGTATGGAGAGCTGGGCCTGCAGTCCATGAGCGCAACAAGGCTGCGCCTCGACCCGACGGCAGCGGCGGCGGCGATCTGCGAAGCGATCATGACTGCGACGGAGGATTGAGGACCTGTGCGCCGGGCAACTTCACTGGCCGCTGTTTTCCTCGCACTGGTATTGCCTGCGAGGGCGATGTCTTTCCACACGTCCTTCGAGCAGCTGATCTCAGACCTCGAGACCCTGCAATCCGAGCACGCAGTCCCCGGCTTCGCCCTCACGGTGGTGTCAGGCAGGCGCGGTCTGCAAACCGGCGCGGGTGGGGTGGCTGATCTCGATAGCGGGCGCCGCGTCACCCCCGACACATTGTTTCGTATTGGATCCATCACCAAGACCTTCAATGCCCTGGCAGTCCTGCTACTCGTCGAGCAGGGTCGTCTCGATCTCAATACCCCTTTGCGCAAGATTGTTCCCAGTGCGCCGCTCGAGAATCCCTGGGCCGACACATACCCCGTGCGGGTCGCGCATCTGCTGGAGCACAGCTCGGGCTTGCTCGATATCACGCGCGAGGAGTTTGATCACAACGCGCCTTTCCCCACCCTGGAGGCCGCCTTCGCCTGGCGTCCGCAGGCGCGCGTGGTGCAGTGGCCACCGGGTCTGCACCCCGTGTACTCCAACGCTAACGCCGGACTGGTCGGCCTGGTCATCGAGCGCGTGAGCGGACAAGACTACCAGCGCTTCATCACCGAGCGGCTGCTGCAGCCCCTGGGTATGCGCTCGGCGGGTCTTGCCGACGATGCGAGCACGCGACGGCGACTCGCCACCGGCTACGACATCGACGGCAAGACCCCAATCCCGTACTGGCACATGATCTTTCCTCCGCTCGGCGCGATCAACGCCACGCCGCGCGAGATGGGTGCGTTGCTGGAGCTGTTCCTGCGTCGCGGGATGCTTGGCACCGAGCGACTGCTCGACGCGGCCGCTGTCGAGCGCATGGAACGCCCCGCCACAACCCTGGGCGCGCGACACGGCCTCACCTATGGGCACGGGCTGGGACTGGACCAATCTGTGCGTAAGGGTTTCAGGTGGTACGGACACGGTGGCGACGGCGATGGTTATCTGTCCCACTTCGGTTATAGCCGTGAGGCCGACGCGGGGTACTTTCTGACCATCAACGCTTTCAAGCGTGACGCCCTTCACGCAATGCGGGACCGCGTTCAGGATTATCTCACCCACGCCTTCTCACCGCCGCGACCGCCCGCTTCGGACATCGACCCCGATGCACTGAGACAGCTCACCGGAACCTATGTGGCGGTTACCCGTCGTTTTGCGTGGCAGGCCCCGGATCGACTGGACGAGGATTGGTTGCAAGTCGTGTTGGAGGACGGTGCACTGTACACGCGTACCTCGAATGGCCGACGCTTATTGATCCCGGCCGATGCGCACCGCTTCCGGCGCGAGGGGCAGCCCGTGGCAACCATCGCGATCGCTGTACAGGACGGCGATTTCTACTTGCAGGCTGATTTCGGGAACTATCGGCGGGTAGGGGAGATGCCATGAATAACGGATCGCCAGGCGCTTTCGCCGCGCAATTGAGCTGGCCAGAGGTGGAGCGACGCGTTAAGGCCGGTGCCGTTGTCGTGCTGCCGGTCGGCGCAGCATGCAAGGAGCACGGTCCTCACTTGCCGATGAATACGGACTTCCTGCAGGCCGAATGGCTGGCCAAGGCATTGGTGCTGCGCGCCGAAGTTCTGGTTTGGCCTACCGTTAGCTATGGATACTATCCGACGTTCACCGACTATCCCGGCAGCGTCAGTCTGACGTGCGAGACTTTCCAGCGCATGGTGCAGGAGATCCTGAGTGAGATCCGGCGTGCGGGTGCGCGCGCGGTGCTGATACTGAATACGGGCATCAGTACCATCGAGCCCCTGCAAGCCGCCGCGGGCGACATGCCGGAATCAATGCGCATCGAACTGGCCAATGTCTACGCGGGTCCGCGTTGCCGCAGCGTGACAGAAGCCATCGAGGAACAACCCCGCGGCGGACACGCCGATGAACTCGAAACCTCCATCCTGTTAGCCATTGGGCACGAGCACGTCGCCCTGGACAAGGCGGAGACGTGGACCCCGCTCGCCATGGCCGTAAGCGGTCCCTTCAGCCGCAGCGAACAAGACAACCCCCGTTTTTCCCCTTCTGGTGTATGGGGCGACCCGACGCTCGCCAGCGATGAGAAGGGCCGCCGCCTGCTCGCTGCGATCGTTGATGATCTGTTTGCCGCTGTTGACGTGTTGCAGAGGGAACAGTTTGCTAAAGAATAACTATGCTCTAATCGCTTGGAACGGGCATTTCCTCCCTGAAAAGTAGCCGCTAAGCCGACTTTCAGCCAGTATTTCAAGGGAAAATGCTGTTTGCTCATAGCGTTGCGTGGGTCCGACCCCAGTCACCTGCATGCAGCGTTCCCGAACCAGAAGGCCCGATCCTTTTTCAGCAACTCGTCGTAACGCATGTGCTGCGTTCCGTCGCAGGAAAAGGTCAGACTGACCATGCCATTGAACAGGTTGATAGACGCCATGCGCAGATAGATGGTCTCGTCGGCCATGCGCAGATCCTGCATGGTGTCCAATACCCGGGAAATATCCTCCTTGGGCATCAGCGCGCTGTCGGGATAGCTCTGGCGCGGATAAACCAGGCATATATCCGGATCTGTCAATGCCTCGTGATCGAGTATCCGGTAGCGGAATGGATCATCCATCATCCAGATGGTTGCCCCGCTGCTCGAGAAGCGAATCTGGCACTGGAAGATGCCGCGTTCTGTCAGTAACTCTTCCAGGATGGACAAGGCCTGGTCCAGGTTGCGGTCCATCGGACTCTCGACCCGGGTCTGCTGAAAAAGTGTGCCCCTGATCGCCGGGTCTCCCTTGATTTGCTGCCAGTTACCCGGTTCTTCGTACAGATCAGAGGTGACCGGCAAATCACGCAGGTCGAAATCGGCGACAAAATAGCCGAGCATCCCCTGTTCCGAACGAACCTCTTGCAGGGCGGTCAGCGCGGGCCGGTTGGTCAGAAGACTGATATAGGCGTCAGATAGCAGGAAACCCCAGTTCGGGACCTGCTCTTTCATATAGGGGCGATCTGACCGGTCATGCGCATAATGCCCGGGAGCGATCCCGGCAGGGCTGACATTGTCGCTGATCTGTATACCGTTGGTATCGAGCACATAGCGATAGCTGCTGTAGGGGACCGTCGCAAGCCCGTCTAACAGAATCCTGTTTAAACCATCCTTATCACCCCATGCGGATGTGCATTGCCCACCCAGTTGCGCCAGGGGTTCCCGCAGCTTGAACGCCAGTTGTTCACGGTGCCGGTAGATACAATCTTTGCATGACTGGTGCATCTTTTTTTTCCCGTTGACCTGAGTAACCGAGTGTTTTGATCCGACCCTTTTGGAAGCCGGGAGTTCAGAGTGCTTGGCAGACTCTTGAACAATGATCACGAACAGAAAGGCAATGTGTATGCCAACTTCCCCGGCAATGCGGTATCTGCGGTAAATACATCGGTAATGGTATTCTCGGCAAGACATGTCAGACATTGAGCCTGCTGTTTCTGTTTCCGATCGACGACATCCCGTCACCCTGCCCTCTTTTCTTCCAGTAGGTTAAACTCCGGTATGACGATCAGCAGGGCAGGCCATGACCACCGAGCAGAACCTCATCGACCAGTTAACCGCGACGGGGGACTACAAGGTGATCCGCCGCCTTAAGCCCGTCGATCACTACCACGACGATACCGGTGCTCCAAAGCAGATCGGGCTCTACCTCGACACCGAGGCCACCGGCCTGAACCTGGATGCGGACAAGGTCATTGAACTGGCCATGGTCCCCTTTGAATACGATGCCGAGGGTCGTATTTATCGAATCCTCCCGGCCTACAATGCCTTCCAGGATCCCGGTATCCCCATCCCGGCCTTTATCACCCGCCTCACGGGCATAACCGGTCAGATGGTGGCGGGACAGGCCATTGACCTGGACCAGGTCACGCACCTGCTTTCCGGGGCATCCCTGGCCATTGCCCACAACGCCCGCTTCGATCGGCCCTTGCTCGAGTCGCTCCATCCGGGGTTTGAGGCGATCGCCTGGGCCTGCTCCATCGCCGACGTCAACTGGAACGAGGAAGGCTTCGAGGGGGTAAAACTGGAGTACCTGGGCTACAAGTACGGGTTCTTCTACGAGGGGCACCGGGCCACCATCGACTGTCTGGCCGGGATCGAGCTCTTGAGCCACAGCTTACCCAGCGGTGAACGGGTCCTGAAACGTTTGCTGGACAATGCGGGTCGGACTGACGTCCGACTCTGGGCGGATCGTGCGCCGTTTACTAAAAAGGACGAGCTCAGGCAGCGCGGCTATCGCTGGTCACCGGGCGGGGAGGGGATTCGTAAGGCCTGGTACAAGGACCTGCCGGAGGACCAGGTGGATGCCGAGATGCGGTACCTCAACCAGGCGGTCTATCCGCGAGCGGTGGAGACGCTGCCGATGGATCGGTTCGATGCGAAGCTACGCTACTCCCGACGCGTTTAGTCGGTAACACTAGAAAAAGAGGGTCCGAAGCCCCCCCGTTTCCCTGGTGGTAATGACTGCCGTGTAACGGCTTACTGCCAGACGAAGGTACCCAACGAACCCAGCACGCTGGTGCTCTTGTTGGCGATATCCAGATGAAGATCGTTATCATTCAGCAGCGCCGTAGGCGCGCTGACAGGGGCGCTGACGATAGTCGTCGGGCTGCCGAAGCTGAAGCCGCCGCCGGCATTAGCCACCGGGGCGTACACACCACCCTGCTCGATGGAGTTACGGCCGCCGCGCACGTCGGACAGGGCGTCCTGGCATTTCCTGCACCGGAACTGACTTGTATGGTTCGTTTCAGGCCAACAGTTTCTGAGTAAAGTTTGTTGCCAGGCAACGCTTATTTATTGTTCTTAACGCTTCTCCCACTGATAGACGCGCATCGGCGGGATGTTGAGTAGTTCCATCGCCACCCGCTCTGGTCCCAGGATGGGCCGGCACAGGGTGGCGACCTGCCTGCTTACCTGGTATGCCACGAAGCGGCCGTTTGGCGCGAGCTGGGACGAGATCGCCGCGATCACTTGAGCCCCGTCACTATTGTTCATCGTGGAAAAGGGAATACCGGAAATAACAACCTCGGGCGCGTCCAGCCCATACATCGACATGATGGTCTTCAGCTCGCAGGCGCTACCCAGGTGTGCAATCAGCCGCTCGTCCTCAATGCCGCTAACCAGCGTATGAAAATGAGGGTTGATTTCTATGCTCAGGAGCCTGGCATCTTTCGGCATCGCGTCAAGTATCGCTCGCGTGGTACCTCCCGTGCCGGAACCCAGCTCTACGACAGTCGTCGCTGAAGCGATGGCGGAGGCCCCCAGGATGCGCTGCTCAAGGAATCGGGAGCTGGGAATGATCGACCCGATCTGAAGAGGGTGTTTCAGAAATTCCTGGAAAAAGGCGAACCGCCCATTCAGCAGGGTATTTGGTCGTTTCTTGTCTGTTATCTGTCTTTTCAAGCGAATGCCTATTAATGTCGTCTAACAGCTACTATAGAAATTAATGGGGTCGGTGACAAATGATAATGATTCCGATTTGTTGCTGACCCTTTTAATCGTTAAAACTCAGCGACAAACGGCCGGACCTGGAACTCAGCGATATGCCCCGAAGCAAAACGAATACAACGACCGAACAGCGTCCACCCAGCCGCGATCTTCGCATCCTGGTGCAGCTGCTCACATTTCTGCGCCCCTACCGCAGTGCTGTGCTGGGCGCGGTGATCGCGCTGCTGGTTGCGGCTGCTGCGGTACTCGGTTTCGGCGTTGTTCTGCAACGCGTTGTCGATCACGGCTTGGGCAGCGGCTCAAGTGCGGCACTGAACCAGGCGCTGTTGCTGTTCCTGCTTGTTGTCACGGTGATGGCGGCTTCGGTTGCGGCCCGGGTTTACCTGGTCACCTGGATCGGTGAACGTGTTGTGGCCGATATCCGCAAGGCAGTGTTTGCCCGGGTGCTGAAACTGGAGCCGGCGTTCTTCGAAGTGACACGCACCGGCGAAGTTATCTCGCGCCTGACCACCGATACATCGCTGCTGCAGATTGTGGTCGGTTCGACGCTCGCGATTGCGGTGCGTAATGCACTGCTGATCAGCGGCGGACTGGTGATGCTGGCAATTACCAGCGGCAAGCTGGCGTTGCTGGTATTGCTTGGTGTTCCTGTCGCAGTGATACCGCTGTGGCTGCTCGGGCACCGGGTGCGCAGCCTGTCGCGCAGCAGCCAGGACCGGATTGCCGATATCGGCGCCTTGGTTGATGAAGTGTTGTACGGTATCCGCACCGTTCAGGCGTTCTGTCATGAGCGCATCGATCAGCAGCGGTATGGTGAGCAGGTGGAGGCCGCTTTCCATACCGCCATTCGGCGTACCCGTGTCAGCGCGCTGCTCACTGCCACAGTGATGTTGGTCACGTTTGTCGCTGTCAGTATCGTGTTGTGGGTGGGCGGCCATGATGTACTGGCCGGGCGCCTCAGTGGCGGGCAGCTTTCGGCGTTTGTGTTTTATGCCTTACTGGTTGCCGGTTCGGTGGGTGCGCTGAGCGAGGTGGCCGGTGAGCTGCTGCGTGCCGCCGGTGCCACCGAACGTTTGCTGGAACTGCTCAACACCGAACCCGTCATATCCCCGCCGGCCGCTGCCGTTGCACTCCCCGAACCCGCACGTGGCGAGGTGCAGTTACGCAATGTCACCTTTCGCTACCCCTCACGGCCCGACAGCCCTGCGCTTAGCGAGCTGTCACTGACCTTGAAACCGGGCCAGAAGGTTGCGCTGGTCGGCCCGTCGGGCGCCGGTAAGTCAACCGTGTTGCAACTGCTGTTGCGCTTCTACGATCCGGACGCCGGCGTCATTCGTTTCGATGGTGTCGATATCCGCGAAGCCGATCCGCAACAGTTGCGTCAGCGCATGGCGCTGGTGGCACAGGACCCGGTCATCTTCGGCGCCGATGCCTGGGAGAACATCCGCTACGGTTTGCCCCGGGTCAACGATGAAGACGTACGGCGTGCCGCCGAAGCTGCACACGCGGCTGAATTTCTCGACCAGTTACCGCACGGCTTTAATACCTTCCTCGGTGAACGCGGCATCCGTCTGTCCGGTGGACAACGTCAGCGCATCGCCATCGCCCGCGCCATTCTGCGTGACCCGGCCGTGCTGCTGCTTGATGAGGCCACCAGTTCCCTGGACGCCGAGAGCGAACGGCTGGTTCAGGACGCGCTGGAACAACTGATGCAAGCGCGCACTACGCTGATTATCGCGCATCGTCTTGCCACGGTGCGTAAAGTCGATCAGATCCTGGTGATGGATAGTGGACGTATCGTCGCCAGCGGTTGCCATGACGAACTGGTGGCAGAACACGGGCTCTATGCGCGGCTGGCGGCACTGCAGTTCCGCGATACATCGGAATTAAAAGGGGTCGGTGACAAATGATAATGATTTCGATTTGTCACCGACCCCTTTAAATCATGGCTTGATGTAGGCGTAACCCTGGGATTGTAAAATAGCCAGCTGTGCCACGCCCGACGGTACTATGTCTGCGTCGGATACGTCATACAGATCAACTTCCGCATCGATTTTGCGCCCTTTGAGCGTGTTGGCACAGACCTGGAACTGAATGCCCTGATCTTTTAAACCGGCTACTTTGGCCTGCAGCTCGTCGTCGGCATTGGCCATCTTCATTTTTGTATGAGCCATGGCATCGGGATAAAGCAGCAAAGCCAGTCCATCGCCATGCATTACCACTTTCAGGTCAAGGTTCTCTGCGCCCACCGCATTGATGTGGTTCTGAATGTTACGCAGGGCCGCAGCCTGGTGTTTCGGGTCGTCGTAGTTGACATGGTAGACCACCTTCTGCTTCTCGCCTTCCGCCAGTGCTGGAACAGAGCCAATCCCCAGTAAAAACAGGACGGCCAATAAAGAGTTCATAAAACGTTGCATATGTGTTTCCTCCTGGTGAGTAAGACTCTGTTTGTGCAGCCGCTGTGAAAAACAGAAACGTGACCACACCTAGCCCCTTTCTGATCTCCGGGGTTATTTACTTAGAGGGCCAAATGGCAAAAAATATTCCATAACCCTTATATTATCGCTGATAATTCGAAAAAATGGGGCTGGAGCGAATTTTAACCATGGATTAATGCTGGTTGTTTGTCGCTTCACTATCTCCCTCGACAGAGGAAGGCATTCTCGACTGCGCTGCGATACATTGTTGCCTCCGCGTTTTGATTGGAACAGTCGGTTCTGCAATCGGTCGCATCAGGCGTAGAAAGTCTTTGACGTCGGCTGCCCCGTTATTTCTGATGACAGGGGTCGAACCTGCGTAATACTGCGCAATATGCCCCATGCTAATCGTTGTTCATCTGGAGTTCATCATCGAGCGATCGACCAGAAATATCGGTACACTAGTCTGATAAGTCTGTCTTGTTAGCTGTGGAGAAGCCTTTTGTCAGACGCTGAAAACTCGAACGCCGAGCCGCCGCAGTCGGCCCTGGTGGCTGCGCATATCGTGTATGGTTTGCATTCCTTTGCCATCGTGCTGGGTATCGTGGGCTCGGCAACCGTGATCGGTGGTTTCCTTGGCAGCGTGCCGTCGATCATTGCCGTCATTCTGAGTTATGTAAAACGCGGGGATGCGCGCGGTAGCTGGGCGGAGTCACACTTCCGCTGGCAGATCCGCACGTTCTGGTATGCGCTGTTGTGGCTGGTCATTGCGATGCTGCTGATTGTGACACTGGTCGGCGCGCCGGTCGGTCTGGCCATGTTGATATCAGTCTCTATCTGGCTGATCTATCGTATTGCGCGCGGCTGGATACGACTGTTCGAAAAGCAAGCTATGTACATATGAGGGCGGAATGGAATTCGACGCCAGCTATTGACCTGGCAATTAAACATACAGCGTAGGAGCGGCCGCCTGACCGCGATATCGCGCCGAAGGACGGCGCTCCTGGCTCCTACGTCGGGTATTTTGTTGACGGTTTAATAATGTAGAAAAGCGCAAGGTATCTTAATGATTGAGTACGGTAACACCAACGCAGATACAGTCATCGTCGTCGATTTCGAGACGACGGGTATGTCGCCTGATCATGGCGATCGTGCCATCGAAGTCGGTGCCGTGAAGCTGGAGGAGGGTGAAGTCGTCGACAGGTTCCAGTGCCTGATGAATCCGGGAATACGGATCAATGGATTTATAGAAGATTTTACCGGTATCACCAATGCGATGTTGAAGCAGGCGCCGCCCTGTGAAGAGGTGATGGACGAATTTACCGACTTTATCGGTGACGGTAATTTAGTGGCGCACAATGCTTCCTTCGATCGACGCTTCCTTGATGCAGAGTGTTGTCGTATCAGCAGGAATTATAAAGGTGACTTCGCCTGCTCCATGCTGACTGCGCGGCGCGTGTATCCGGATGCGCCAAATCACAAGCTTGGCACGCTTGTGGAGTTAAATTGCCTGCCCAACGATGGCACGTTTCACCGGGCGCTCGCAGATGCGGAAATGACAACGCACCTCTGGCTGGGCATGCTCAACGATATCAGGCGTGGCTACCGCATAGAGAGTATCTCTTTCTCCCTGATGCAAGCGCTGTCGCGGGTTTCGAAGACTGCGGCGCCTGGTTTCCTGAGTCGATGGACAGGGCCTCCCTCCTGAGCCGGCGCCGGGTTAGAATAGGTATGTTGGTTTATACAATGTGAAGGTAAGTCCGATGGCAAATTTGTTTGGTGATCAGCTTCTTAAGGCAGGCCTGGTGAAAAAGGACCAGCTCAACAAGGCGAAGAAGTCCAAGCACAGGCAGCAGAAACAGAACAAAAAGGGCGAGGTCGTTAATGAGGCTGCGGAGTCTGCCCGGCGGGTAGCGGCTGAGAAGGCGGCTCGCGATCGCGAGCTCAATCGCCAGCAAAAGGAAGCGGTCGAGCGCAAGGCGGTTCAGGCGCAGATTCGTCAATTGGTCGAAATGAATCGTTTGCCGCGAGACGACGGCGAGAGGGGTTATAACTTTCAGGATGGTACTGCGATCAAGAAGATCTTTGTCCCGGAGGAGATCCACGACAAGCTGGGGCGTGGACTTCTCGCCATCGTCAGATTTGATGACGGGTACGAGGTGATTCCGTCCGTCGTGGCAGAGAAAATCAAGCTGCGCGATGAATCCTGCATTGTCAGCAATGCAGCGACTCAAGCAGAGAATGGGGACGATGATCCGTACGCGGATTATAAGGTCCCCGATGATTTGATGTGGTAGCTATTTCTCTTCACTGCTGACAGTCACGGCGAGTCATATTTTAATCTGACAGTAGGTGAGAAGGCTGAATAAGCTCAACCGCCTTAGTATTAAGCCTGCTGAAGCGTTTAAAATATGAATATTATAAAGGCACCCAATCTGGCTTGCCCTATCGACGGAAAGCGGCTTGAATGCCGTGAAAAGCAGCTCGTTTGTGAGCATGGACATGTTTTTGATATTGCCCGGCACGGCTATGTCAATTTGTTGCCCGTGCAGCATAAGCGATCGAAGCAGCCTGGTGATAGTAAAGCGATGGTTTCAGCGAGAGCTCACTTTTTAAATTCAGGTAACTATGAGCCTGTAGCCAGTACGTTGGCTGAAACTGTATTTGCGCAGATTACAGATGATAGAAAAACCTGCCTTATGGATGCGGGTTGCGGTGAGGGTTATTATTTCGATTATGTCCTTAATGACCTTAAAGGTAGAAGTACGTGTAATGATTTTTCCTTTATCGGTCTGGATATATCGAAAGCCGCAATAGCGGAAGCTGCAAAAAGAAACAAGCAGATAACCTGGGTCGTCGGCACAAACCGGCAGCCGCCAGT
>Ga0316197_10001718_pt1 | contig 15581 bp, 10 predicted proteins | sample OudBiesiAoxic_MG_FD_204939 | JGI IMG/M metagenome (GOLD analysis project Ga0316197, IMG submission 204939) | Coastal sediment microbial communities from Oude Bieten Haven, Netherlands - site A oxic | ecosystem: Environmental > Aquatic > Marine > Coastal > Sediment | place: Netherlands...
ATTTAGACTTGCATCTACCATCTCAAATGAAAGTGATTTGGGCAGTGCATATATTATTAATAATGACAAAATAGAATATATAGATTCCATTGGTTTTGATTTAAAAGAATTAAATCAAATGAATAAAAATATATATTTATATAAAACAACTTCTAAAAAAATAATTATAAACAAAAAGCCTACAAAAAAATTAAAACATAAAGAACTATTATTAAAAAATATTAAAGAATCTATCTATGTAGGTATATATAAAAATAAAAAAATTATCGGTGGTTTTAGTTTAGATATAAGTGAAGACTCAAATAAAAGTTACTCTGATAAAACAATAAATGAAATCCAAATAATTCAAGATCTTTCAAATGAATTCTATAGGATAAAAAAGTATAATGATTATAAAACAATGTTACATAGTGATATAATACAATCTTTTGTAACAGCATTAGAATTTCATGATGATTACACAAAGGGACATTCTGAATTTGTAGCAATATTTTCTGTAAGGATAGGGGAATCACTAGGATTAGATAAAAAACAGCTTGAAAATTTATATTGGGCTGCTTTGATGCACGACATTGGTAAAATAATAATTCCTATCGATATATTAAATAAGACAAAAAAACTAAGTGATTCAGAATTTGAACTTATAAAAAAACATCCACAGATAGGATATGAAATAATTTCTAAAAATAAAAGATTAAAAGACATATCTAAATATGTTTTATCTCATCATGAACGTTGGGATGGAAAGGGATATCCAAATAAATTAATTGGAGATGAAATTCCACTTTTATCCCAAATCATATCTGTAGCAGACTGTTGGCATGCAATGACATCAGAAAGACCATATAAAAATAAATTAAGTGAAAAGGAAGCAATTGAAGATCTTATAAGAAATAAAGGAACTCAATTTTCTCCCAAAATTATAGATGTTTTTATAGGAAAAAAACTATATTTAATTGATAGATATTTTAAAGGAAACAAAGTAGAATCTAGATAAAACTAAAAGATAAGAAAAGCCAACTAAATTTAGTTGGCTTTTTTTATCTATGATTAATAAAATATTTAGTATTAAATATTTTATTTTGATTGAGTCTATCTAGCTAAAATTAAAGATACACTTATCATTGTTGAAAATACTGTTGAAACTTTCAACATATAAATTATTTTTTTCATTTTTTTTCTCCTCTTTGTTACCATGGTCATAGATCTCATCATCTACAGTTTTCTGGTATTATATTTATTTCACTTCTAAACTTCTTGGATTATTCGAAAATATGAGTGATAGATAATAATATCATATAAGTTAAGATCAGTCAAATCTTTTTTAAAAAACAGTTCGGATATCGTTCTCAACTTTTAAAAGTGTTTTAAAAAATAACTTTTGATGTCTATGAAATCGTTATTAAATTCTAAAATAGATCATAAAAATATAATTTTCAAAATTCACCTTCTGATTTTAGTTTAAATAAGAGGTTATATTTTTTTTTATTATCATAAAATTTATTTAGAGTCTATGATATAATAATAAGGTGATAGACAAAAAAATCATTTATCATATACATTACAAATAACAGATAAAAATATTGTTTAATGCAAAAGTAAGGAGGAAATATGCCTAGAAATATAGTTAAAATACGACCTAAAAAGAATCTTTTTGAGTCTGTAGGGGTAAAAAATATAGAGTTAAAAGAGATAACAATCTATGAAAAACTAAAAAAAATAGAGTTATTATGTATAGTAAAAAGTCCCCATAACCTAGATGAATTAGATCTTATTCAAAAGGAAATCGACAAAAAGTTTGGAGATAAATTAAAACTAGATTTAGGAGTTGAATTTGAAACTATCAATTTAACCAAGATGGATATTAAATTAGTTGTAGAAAGAATTATTAAGGAGTTAAAAGCTACAAGTGCTCCCTCTAGATCTTTTTTACACCTATATAGGATCTATATCCATGATCAACATATAGATATAGAATTAAAGGATCAAGTATCTTTAGATAATCTTATAAAAGCTGAAGTAGATATTAAATTAAATACTCAATTAGGAAGATATGGAATAGATAACCTTGATATCCGTCTCTTGATAGGAGACTTTACCAAAGAAATCAGAGATATGGATGATGAAATTATTAAGATCACCAAGGAACAAATTGAAAGATCCAATAAAGAGATCCAATTAAACAATCCAGTGAGGGAAGTTGTAGAACAACCTAAAAGAACTGAACCAAGGGATATGGAAAAAATCAAAGTTATTGAAAGTAGTGAAGGTAAAAAAATTCTATTTGGGCGAGGGATGATCAAGGGCGTAACAAATGATTTCTTAGAATTTAATGAAATTTATCCTGGAGAACTTTGTACCTTAGAAGGAGAAGTTTTTAAAGTTGAACAGATTGAAATAAAAAATAAATGGAGAATTGTGAAATTTGGAATAACTAATCATAAAGATTCAATCTCTATTAAAATATTTACAAAAATAGAAAATAAAGTAGATATCGATGCTGGGATGTGGGTCAAAGTCAAAGGAAAAAAAGAAAATGATCAATATACTAATAACGAAGATATCCTTGCTGCTTCAAATGTAAATGCCATTGAATCTAAAACTATTTTAAGAAAAGACGAAGCAAGTATAAAAAGAATTGAACTTCATGCTCATACTAAGATGAGTGATATGGCAGGACTTATCGATTCAAAAGATCTTATTAAACATGCTTATTCTTGGGGTCATAAAGCTATAGCAATCACTGATTTTGGTGTAACACATTCATTCCCATTTGCCTTTAATACAGCTAAAAAAATGAAAGATTTTAAAGTTATAATGGGTTGTGAAGCTTATGTAGTAGATGATGCTGTTAAGATGGTTAAAAATGCAAGAGACAATATTATAGAAGATGAAACATATATAATTTTTGATATAGAAACAACTGGATTTGATCCTCATAATGAAGAGATAACAGAGATAGGAGCAGTTAAATTAAAAGGAACCAAAATTATAGATAGATTCTCTACCTTTGTTAATCCCAACAAACCAATTCCAGAAAATATAGTAAAACTTACTGGAATTACCGATGAAATGGTAGTAGATGCTCCTCAAATTGAGGAAATTTTACCAAAATTTTTAGAATTTTCAAAAGATGCTACTATGGTAGCCCACAATGCAAAATTTGATATTGGATTTATTCAAACAAAATTAAAAGCCAAGTTAGATCAAAATTATGATCCAGCTGTAATAGATACCCTCTTATGGGGTAAAAATATTTTAAAAGAATTAAAAAGATATAATTTAAAAGCAATGGCAAAACATCTAGGAGTAAAACTTGATAACCATCATAGGGCTGTAGACGATGCTGAAGCTACAGCACACATATTTGTAAAGATGATGAATATGGTTTTAACAAAGGGAGCTTATAAATTAAGTGAGATCGATAATGTTTATGAAACAGATATAAGACTCATGGATACATTTAATACGATGATCTTAGTTAAAAATCAAAAAGGTTTAAGAAATTTATATGAATTAGTTTCAAGAGCTCATATTGATTTTTATGGTCAGAAAAAACCTAGAATACCTAAGTCCCTCCTTACTGAGCTTAGAGAAGGACTAATTATAGCTAGTAGTGGTAGTGGTACTTTTAGAAATGAAGGGGAACTTACAAAGGCATATCTTCGTGGTACAGCTAAATCTGAAATTGAGGAATTAGCTAAATATTATGATTATTTTGAGATCCATCCAAGGGGTACATATACAGAATTAGTAGAAAAAAAAGAAGTTGAATCATATAACAGTATCATTGAAATGAATAAATTCTTTGTAGATTTAGCTGAAAAACAAGGCAAGATTGTAGTAGCTACAGGTGACGTTCAATATCTAAATCCAGAAGAATATCTTACTCGAAGTGTTCTCAGGTATGGTAGTGGAATGGCATTTAATTCATGGCAGTATGATAACCAATTATATTTTAGAACTACCAATGAGATGGTTGAAGAATTTTCATACCTAGGAGAAAAATTAGCAAATGATGTGGTCATACATAATACCCATAAAATTAATGAGATAATTGAAAAAGTTCAACCTATTCCAGATGGATTTTATCCTCCCAAGATGGAGAATGCAGAGGAAGAAGTAAAAGATATGACCTACAATAAAGCATATAAAATTTACGGCAACCCACTTCCAGATCATATAGAAAAAAGAATAGATAGAGAGTTAAAAGCTATTATCGGAAATGGTTTCGCAGTATTATATCTATCAGCTCAAAAATTAGTAAAAGAATCCCTTGATAATGGATACCTTGTAGGGTCAAGAGGATCTGTAGGATCATCCCTAGTGGCATTTATGATGGATATTACCGAAGTAAATGCTTTATATCCCCACTATGTATGTCCTAAATGCCAACATTCAGAATTTATGGACAAGGAAGGAAGTGGAGTCGATCTCCCTCCTAAAAAATGTCCTAAGTGTGAAGCTGAACTAACCCGTGATGGTCATTCTATACCCTTTGAAGTATTTATGGGATTTAACGGAGATAAAGTACCGGATATAGATCTCGTGTGACACGTTGCTTTGAAATCAGCTTTGCTGTGGAATAAGCCGTGTAGAATTAGTTAAATAAAATTCTACAAAGAACTGTACATTCGACAATAAAGAAATGCGAGGAGCCTAATGTCCTCAAAGCTAGATTGCGGTAATCCTCCCACATGCGTAAGAAAACTATTAATTTTCTTAGGTTTGAAGCTGGGTGAAGTAGGCTGAAAGTTATCCTAATTATAGGAAAGAGTTATAGAAATATAGCTTGTAACTGATAGGTCTGTCGTCTATAAAATATCTAAGATTAGAATGTGAGCTGAATAACTCACTGACAAAATTCCGAATGAAAACGTCGAAATTGTCGATTTATAGAAATGTAAATTTACTTGAAAAAAAAGTAATTCTTGGCGTAGAGTTGAATTAGGTCTTCAACGAAGTGACTAAACACCACTGACGCTATAACCTTCATGGCTAGGTTATAAAGGATCGGCGTATAGGAATGATCTAAGGGTATATGTAAAGATAGGATGTATGGAACGTGGAAAGCAATTGACAGCTATTTATAAACTTTTAATAGAGGGGCTGTTGAATATAAGTTAGTTATCTAACGAAATTTCTTAACAATTGTGAGAGTAGGGGCACAGTACCTAAGAAACCGTGATAATAAGCGGTGGAGGGATAGCCCCAAGTCAAAGTTATAGTTAATTAAAATATTATTATAGACATATTCGAGTAAGATTAAAAGAGCGAGTAACTTCCTGATATAGGAGGTGAGGTGAATGTCTAACTTCGAACACAAATATCTTACCAATATAAGATATTACGGTAAGATTGAAGAGTTATCAAAACTGTATGAAAGATCTAAAATAAACAAATCTTTCAAAAAACTTTATGAAAAAATCATTGATAAAAACAACATATTACTTGCATATAGAAGTATTAGAGACAATAAAGGTAGTAAGACTAGAGGTTGTGATGGTTTAAATATTCGATTTTTCGAAGAAAAAACTCTAGATGAAGTAGTAGAATTTGTTCAAAATTATCTAAAAAACTATCAACCAAAAAAAGTGAAAAGAGTTTTCATTCCAAAAAAGAATGGAGATAAAAGACCTTTAGGTATACCTAGTATTAAAGATAGGTTAATACAGCAATGTATTAGGCAAATTCTTGAACCAATTTGTGAGGCTAAATTTTATCCTCATAGTTATGGATTTAGACCAAATAGGTCTACTACACATGCCCTAGCAAGAAACCTTAATCTTATAAATCATTCTAAAATGTATTATGTAATAGATGTAGATATCAAAGAATTCTTTGATAAAGTTAACCATAAAAAACTAATTAAACAAATATATTCTCTAGGTATTCAAGATAAAAGATTAATTTCGATTATCAAAAAAATGCTTAAAGCAGAAATTGAAGGTATAGGAATTCCTGATAAAGGTGTTCCTCAAGGTGGAATTTTAAGTCCATTATTAAGTAATATTGTTCTCAATGAACTTGATTGGTGGATAGCTAATCAATGGGATACATTTCCAACTAAATTTCCTTATATTAAAAAAGAAAATAAACATCTTGTCTTACAAAAACATAGTAAATTAAAGGAAATAAGAATTACTCGATATGCCGATGATTTCCAAATATATTGTCGAAATAAGGATGTAGCAGTAAAAACAAAAATTGCTGTTACAAAATGGTTAAATGAAAGATTAAATCTTGAAATCAATGAGGAAAAAAGTAAAATAATTAATTTGAAAAATTCAAATGTAGATTATCTAGGTTTTACTATTAGATTAAGAAGAAAGGGGAATAAACTTACTCATTCAACTGAAATAGGTAAAGATAATCAAGATAAAATATATAAAGTATTAAAAGAACAAATCAAATTAGTTATAAAAAATCCATCAATGAAAAATATACTCAAGTATAATCAAATCATTGTCGGTACACATAATTATTTTAAATACGCATCACAAGTTTGCATTAACTTAAATAAAATTAATTGGAAATTATATTTCACAATTAACAAAATGAATAAATTAAGAGGTCAACCTAACACCAAATTTAAAAACTTCTACAATAGAAAATATGGAAAGTATAAAACTTTTTCTGTAAATAATATAGATTTAATACCAATTGCTGGAATTAATCATATTTATGCAAAACCCTTAAATCAAGTAATTAGTTTTTACACCACTGAAGGTCGTAATTTAATTGAAAAAAGAAAACTTGATTTATCTGAATTAGTACAAACTTTCTTAAATCGTAGAAGCAAATATTATTCATTAGAAATGCTAAATTTTGGAGCAAGTTTAATCCATGCACAAAAAGGGAGTTGCAAAATAACAGGACTACCACTTGATGATAATTTTCATTTACATCATATAATCCCTAGAAGTAAAGGTGGAAAAGATAATTATAGAAATCTCATTGCTATCAACGAAAGATATCACAATATGATACATTGGAATAAAAGTGTAGACAAGCAAGATAAAATGCTTAAATACTATATTGAAGATATCAACAAATACAGGAAACTCGCTGGAATAGAAGAAATAATAATTTAATTAATAAGAAATATAACTTGATGGAGCGCCGTATGAGGTGAAAGTCTCACGTACGGTGTGGAGTGGGGGAAAATTTGGAGATAACATCAAAAAATTACCTATCACTATAATTTCTCAGGAGAGTACCAAGGAACTATCCACAAATATTGTGAGGTTTTATTCGGAGAAAAAAATGTATTTAAAGCAGGGACTATATCTACCTTGGCAGAAAGAAATGCCTATGGATATGTTAGAAAATTTTCTGAAGAGAATAATCAGCCCATGAGAGGTGCTGAGATGGAAAGAATAGCCAAAAAATGTGAGGGGGTAAAGAAAACTACAGGACAACATCCTGGCGGAATGATTATCGTCCCAGAAGGCAAATCAATCTATGACTTTACTCCTGTGCAAAGACCAGCAAATGATCAAAACTCTACCTCTATAACTACACATTATGATTACCATGTAATGGATGAACAACTTGTAAAGTTAGATATATTAGGACATGACGATCCAACGACAATTAAATTATTACAAGATTTAACAAAAGTTAATGTCTACGATATCCCCCTTACTGATCCAAAAACTTTAAAACTTTTTTCCTCTACAGAATCACTGGGAGTTACTCCAGATGAGATAGGGTCAGTAGTTGGAACCTATGGAGTCCCCGAATTTGGTACGGGATTTGTAAGACAAATGTTATTGGATACAAAACCAACAACTTTTGCAGAACTTTGCCGTATATCAGGTCTTTCCCACGGAACAGACGTTTGGTTAAACAATGCACAAGATTTTGTTCGTCAAGGAGAAGCTACCCTATCTGAAATAATTTCAGTGAGAGATGACATTATGAACTTCCTTATTGACTCAGGTATTGAAAAAGGACTAGCCTTTAAAATTATGGAGTTTGTTAGAAAGGGAAGACCTACTAAAGAACCTGATACTTGGGAAAAATATTCAAGTATTATGAAAGAAAAAAAAGTTCCCTCTTGGTATATCGAATCATGTAAGAGGATAAAATATATGTTTCCTAAGGGACATGCTGTAGCATATGTTATGATGTCAGTAAGGATTGCATATTTTAAAGTCCATTATCCTCAAGCTTTTTATACTGCCTATTTAACTAGAAAAGCAGATGATTTTGATTCTGACTTTATGCTAACTCTAAGTGGAGTAAAAAATAAGATAAAGGAATTAAACAACGAACCTCGAATGGATGTAAGACAAAAAGGGCAGATGGCATTATCAGAAATTATTCTTGAGATGAATGCTCGTAAAATAGAATTTTTAGGAGTAGACGTGTATGAATCTGATGGTTTTAAATTTAAGATTGAAGGTGATAAGATAAGACTACCTCTTATTGCTGTAAATGGATTAGGAGCAGCAGTCGTTGAAAATATGTTATCTGAACGTAGTGGTAGAGCATTTTCATCCTATGAAGATCTAAAAAGAAGAACAAAGGCATCTGCTACAATTATTGATAAATTAAAAGAGCTAGGTTCAATAAAAGGATTAAGTGATACAGATCAAAGAAGTTTATTTTAATAAAAAAAACTGAAGCTTCCCCCATGCCCCCATCTTGGGGGTTTTAATATAATTTAGTATTAAAGTTTTGGAGGAATTAAAATAAAGAGAAAAACCAAATAAAATTTTTCCTTAAATTTTTATTTTCTATATCTAAAAAAAGAATTGTTGTTAAAGTAATTAAAAATATGATATAATATACTCGGTCTATTGTACAATATTGGTCTCTAATCTTGTTATTTACTTACCAAATTAAACTCATTCGTTGAGAACTATCTTGACGTACCTTGTTATATATGTTACCATTACAAGGTAAAATATTATTTTAAATATTAAATTTTTAAATTCTTAGGAGGAATTAATTTGGCACATACTAAATCAGGTAGAAAAAGAATAAGAACAGCAGAAAGAAACAGAGTGAGAAATCAAGCTGTAAAATCTAGAGCTAAAACTATGGTAAAAAAATTATTAACAGCTATCGAAGCTAAAGATGCAGAAGCAGCGAAAGCAGCATTAACTGTAACTTATAAAGAGTTAGATAAAGCCGTTAGTAAAGGTGTTTTCAAGAAAAACACTGTATCAAGAAAGAAAGCTAGATTAGCTGCTGCAGTTAACGCTTTATAATTACCTGTAATAACATGAGACTAAAAGGAGTTGAAAATTCAACTCTTTTTTTTTATATATTCTAAAATATATGTTAGAATATATAAAAAATAGGATTGATATTTATGGTAAAACACATTGTTATGTGGAGATTAAAGGAAGAAGCCTTGAGGGACTTTCTAGTTACGCTATCCATCGGAAACATAAAGAAGTGGGTAAATTTATAAAAAGTGTCACTGAAGCAAGAACAGCAGTAGATTATAAATTTTAATAAAAAATTAGCCTAGATAAGTTAGGCTGATTTTTTATTATTTAAATATTAGATCTACCTCAAAGAATTAATTTTATCCAGGACTTTATGTAAACCCTCTCCTGCTTCGTAGGGAAGTCTATCAAATCCCCTTAAATTATTAACACTTTCAAGTCTTTTTTCCATTCTAACTTCCAAAAGATTTATATAATTTATATCATCTAGTGGAGGTTTATATCCTTCTATCTCTAAATATTGCATACAACTCATATCCCCGAAATTTTTAAATTTCGCTTTTTTTTCAACAATATCTTCTATGATACCAAGGGTAATTTCAGGTGTTACTTTTTTATGAAGGAAGAACCCTGTATTTAAAACATAACACTCTATCCCCATATTATCAAATAATGATTTAAAATTATTATAATCATCTGCTAAAGGATAAGTTCTAAAAGGATTAGCATATGGTTCTATAACTAATTTTTCTCTATCTTCAGCTTTTAGTACATGTTCTGCTGTAGTTCTTTTAGTTGCTAGAGTTGCTCCCATTACTGCACCGAGTACTGGTGAATTTATTTTTACAACAGGTGGAAGACTCTCATCTTTCATCAACAAGAAAATTGCATCACATTTTTTTGTGAATTTATAAGCTCTATTAGGTGTCCATAACTTTGATTTAATAGCTCTTCCATTACCGTTTCTAATATCTTCAGTTACAGGAACGACTTTTCCATTATCATCAATAGTTGCAGCACAATTTTGAAGGGTTAACAAAAATTTATTATCCTCTGAGTCAGTAGGGTAATCTTGAGTTTTATCAAAATATGTAGGTTCAAGTGAAACAGATGATCCGTCTTTATTTGAAATAATAAATGCATCGTCATGTAAAACAGTGATATCATATTTACCATCATGTTTAGCATGGGTAATAGTTGATTTCCCTGAACCAGAAAGTCCAAAGACACTAACAACATATTTTTCATCATTTGAAAGATTATATCTTTTTTGTCCACCATGACATGCAGTAAAACCATTTCTTGCAGCAATAGCCCAAGCTAAAGTAAGGGTTCCTTTTTTATGTTCCCCAAAATATTTCATCCCTAACAATGCACAACAATTATGTTCTGAATCAAATAAAGTTAACCCTAAAGGATGTTCCACATCTTCCCAGTCAGGATCAGAATAAACAAAAATATCTCCTTCCTCTATAACTTTAGATCCATTATATTTTTTCATGAATTCATCATCTAATACCTGGAAATTTAACATCCAAGAATATAAAAGATTTTCATATCCCTCAGGAACAATTAAATGAGCTCTAACCATAAAGTCTTCATGTAAACCAACTACACAAGATGCACAATACATTTTTTTATTTCTACTTTGAAATGCTGCATCTCTTAATTTCTTAGCATATTCCTCTTCATCTACACCTTCTTTTCCTATTATTTTTCTTGCAGCTGCAGTCCTTCCTGTCCTACTTCCATCATTAAAAATTAGTACTTTTGAATCTTCTGGAAGATCCATCTCTTCAGGTTTATATACAGGAAAATCTGTAATGATTGTTCCTGATGAATTCTTTGCTAAATTATATGCTTCTTCTAATGATTTTACTTGAACAATATTATTTCTATAAAAAGTTGTTTCAATTGTCGACCTGATCTTACTAAAGAGTACAGGGGTCTTTTTCCCAATTAAATTTCTTTTAATTCCTCGCAATGTAGCCATTATTAACCTCCATAATATTTAAAACTCTATTGAATAAAAAAATAATTAATTAATAAAAAACATTTAATATTGAACCTAGATAATTCTATATATTAATTTTAAACTGTTAAATATACATTAATTTTACTTGATTATATTTAATTTTTATAAAAATGTCAATAATTTGTTCAAAAAATAATCTTTTAATGGTTTTATATTGATCTTTTTTTATTTTTTATTAAATAATTGAATTATCCCCTCTCATTTGCCTTTTAAGGGTCACCTAAAACTTACCCCTTGTATTTATACACTTAGAGTAAATACAGGCCCTAAAACAAAGCCTTGGAACCATTGGTATTATTGGGATTGAGAGGTAAAAAAATAAAAAAGCTCTAAAGTAGCCTTAAGGGGGTCAGAAAAAGCCTTAAGGGGGTCACAATGAGCCTTATTTTGCCCTTAAATTACAGTAAATTAAAAGGTGATCTCTATAAATTATAGGGACCACCTTTTAGCTATTAGAACTTAATTTATAACTCCTTGTATTAAATTGTCGTAGTAATTGAATAAAAACCTGTTAAATAAAAAATAAATTCCTACAACTATAAAAAAATATAGATAAAATTTATTTCTTTTTTTCATCCTCTTCCCTCTCTTTTTTTGAATATACACACCCACAATAATCTTGACGATAAAGGTTGTAGTCACGGGATAACTCTATAGATCTTTTATATCCATTCTTCTTTTTAAAATCAGCTTTTAAAAATTTAACTTCTAATTTTTTTTCTAATTCTATTCCAATTTCATTTATTTTTTGACCATTTTTTAATGGACTGATAGATAATGCAGTAGTAAAATAATCATAGTTTAATTCTTTGGCTACTTTAGCAGTTTGAGTAAGTCTAAGATCAAAACACTGAAAACAACGTTCTCCTCCCTCTCTTATATGTTCAAGTCCCCTTATCTTATCATAAAATTCTGTAGTATTATATTCACCTTCTAAAAAATCTATCTTATTCTTTGCAATTTTATTTAGAGCTTCTATAAATTCTTGTTGTTCAATATATCTTTTTTTATATTCATCATGAAAGGTGATATTTGGATTATAGTAGTAAACTGTAATCTTAAAATAATCTGATAGATATTCTAATACATAAGAACTACAAGGTGCACAACAAGAATGAATCAATAAAGTAGGAATATAATCTAATTTTTCTATCTCCTTTATTTTTTTTTCTAAGATTACTTGATAGTTTATCTTTGGTTTGTTCATCCTCTCTTCTCCTTTAAACACTATTAATTTTTTTTAAACAAAATATATATATACCTATTATTTCTATATCTCTAAAATAAATGTCTCTAACATTATATCTAGTTCCCCATTTCCAGATTTAAATCTACCTTCTATATCTAGAGCTTTATCTAAATATTTTTGTAGTAGATCACTATTAAATCTCTCTATTAGAGATAACTTTAAAAAAATAGAATAGGGATGGGCAAATCCTCTTTTATTTCTAAATAAGTTTTTATTTTTTTCAAAATCTACTTTAAAAAAATTGTAATTTTTAGTGGATCTTATAATCCCTTCTTCAAAAAGAATACTTAATTTTAATAAATTTAATAGTTCTCCCATCAATATATTTAAAAAGAAAAGGTGTTCCTTAGATTTTTTAAGATGAATAAGGGTATTTTCCTTTTTTCCTTGGAGAACTTCCTTTACCATATCAAAAACATTATATTCCTTAGAAATAGTTAAAATATTTGTAACTTTTTCAAAGGAGAATGACTCCTTTCCTAAAAAATTATTTATTTTATGGATCTCTTGACGAATAACAGAAAGATCTCCTCCTACCATATCTTTAAATTTTATTGCTGTGAACTTATCTACATTAAGGGTATTCATAATATAGTTAATAATTGTACTTCCATCTTTATCTGATACTTCTATTAATTTAAAATTTCCTTCTACTTCCTTTCTAGCTTTTTTAGGAAAAGGTTTAACTTCCTTTCCAAATTCATTAAGAGATGAATTATATATAATGATTATATCTTTATTCAAAATATTAAAGTTGTTCATAGCTTTAAAAAAATTCCAAATTTTATCAATTTTTTCGGCTCTTTTAAGGACTAATAGTTCCTTTCCTCCAAACATAGAATTTATAGAGATAGATTGAAAAAAAAGTTCCTCCTCTTTTAGACTGGCATCAAAACTTTTATGTACGATATTTGGTGTTTCCAAAATCAATTTACTCAATAAATCTTGATAAACTAACTCTGTAGTGGAATCACCTATGATTAAATAGTTCATTTACACTCTCCTTTAAAAACTTCATCCCAAATATATTGTGGTTCCATCCCAAGATATATATCAAAATCACCATATTTATTTATTGCACCTATTATATTTTTATACATATCTATACGTATTTTTTTAAAATACCTCTCTTTTCCATCTATTCCCACAATAAATTCATTGAAAAATAGATCTGTATTTCGTTCTGCTAAAACTTTTTGACGTAAACCTTTTTTATACCTAATCGTTCCAACTCCTATATCTCTAATCTTAGTCAGATCTAAAACAGAAAATATTTCCTGAACCATCCCCCTATAAGCTACATCACTTCCATCTATATCTATCATTGGATCTAATCGAAGTCCTATAGAATAACCGTGCTCCTGAAGTTTTTTAGCTGCCATAATACGCTCCTTTAAAGATGATGCTTTTAATTCATATCTATCTATTACCTCTTGGGGACTAAATGTAAATGATATGAGGATATTTTTATGGGGAACTATCTCTAATAAATTTTTTATATTATGACTTTTTGTCCTCAATTCTAAAATTAATTCTGGCCTGTCTTTAAAATAACCTATAAGGTCAGAAGTTACATTGGTAAGGTTATCATGAACCAGTGTATCATTAACTATCCCAGCACTGATCATACTTTCTTTTTTATCAAATTTATCTAACTCAGCAAACATATCTTCTAAGTTTACATAAAATATGAAAGCACTGTGATTAAAATAATCTCTAAGATAACAATAAAGACAATTAAAGGGACAATTATTTTCATAGGATAGATAAAATTCCTCTTTTATCTTAGACAAATTATCATCTAAATAATAATTCTTTAAAAAATTTCCCTTTTTGGTAGTAAAAAGCATATATTGCTTCTCCTCCTCATTGGTTAATTTCATATCTTGAATCATCTTAATAAATGTCTTTTCATCTTCTATAATCTCATATTTTTTTATTTTCTCTAAAATTTCCATTCCTTTTTTATAGGTTTTAATATCTTTTGTTATATATATTTTATTCATTATTTTCTCCTATTTTCAATTTTTTCCAAATTATTTTTCAATTTCCCCTTATATAAAAACACTTTAAAACATTAATTATTATACTATTTTAATCAGTTTTCTTCAATGATATGATATAATAAACTTTAGATAATGATCAATTCCACAAACTAATATTACAAATAAAAAAAATTATGAATTATCATAGAAATACACAAATAAAAAAATATTTAAATAGGAGGATAAAGGTCCATGAAAAAAAGAATAAAAGAAGTTATAGTAGTAGAGGGTAAAGATGATATTTCAGCAGTAAAAAAAGCTGTAGATGCTGAGATGATAGAAGTTAATGGATTTGCTGTAAGGAGAAAATCTACCTTAGATAAGATAAAAAATGCCTGTGAAAGGACAGGGGTAATCGTATTAACTGATCCTGACTTTGCAGGAGAACAAATTAGAAAAACTATTGAAAGTTATGTTCCTGATGTTAAACATGCTTATATCTCAAGGGAAGAGGGAAGAAAAGATGATAATATCGGAATTGAAAATGCTAATCCTGAAGCTATCTTAAAAGCCTTAGAGGGAGCAAAATTTAAGATAGTTAAAGAGAGAAAAGAATTTACCATTACTGATATGATTGAAAATAATCTTTCTGTGGGATTAAATTCTAAGATGAATAGACAAAGTTTAGGTAGTATCTTAAAGATAGGATATGCTAATAGTAAACAATTCTTAAGTAAATTAAATAATTTTGGTATAAGTCGAGATGAATTTGAAGATGCTATAAAAAAAATGAAAAACAAAGTATAAAAAAATTTTTTTATAAATATTTTAAAAAATTAAAATTAATAAAAATATTTTTTTCACTTTTCAACTCTTAAAATCCAACGAAACCGTACTAATTAATATTACATTATTTCAAATAAATATTTTTTTCACCTCTTTTGAAAAAAATATGTGTTTATTCCGTAACTTTTGACCTTTTTCAAGAAAAAAAGTTTGGTTTAAATAAATTATTATAGTATAAATTATTAGGATAAAAATAATTCTGTTAAAGGGAGATATTATAATGAAAATAGGAATACCTGGAGAGATCAAACCACAGGAATACAGAATTGCACTAGTACCAG
>Ga0316197_10001719_pt1 | contig 15577 bp, 15 predicted proteins | sample OudBiesiAoxic_MG_FD_204939 | JGI IMG/M metagenome (GOLD analysis project Ga0316197, IMG submission 204939) | Coastal sediment microbial communities from Oude Bieten Haven, Netherlands - site A oxic | ecosystem: Environmental > Aquatic > Marine > Coastal > Sediment | place: Netherlands...
TATCGAGCTCGGACCACAACCCCCTGCTGGTGAGCCTACAAATACTCTGATGCGCCGTTTTCTAGCCACCCTACTGCTGCTGACCTGCAGCGTATTATCGCCAATGCTCGTCGCCGACGAACAGGTGGAATCAGAAGTCACTTACCTGCTTGAGTTTGTGGCCGGCAGCGGCTGCGATTTCGTCCGCAATGGCAGCAGCCATGACCCGGAAGAAGCGGCCGACCACCTGCGCCTGAAATACAGCCGCGGCAAACGTTATGTGAACAACGCTGAGCAGTTTATCGACCGGCTGGCCAGTGAGAGTTCCTGGACCGGCAGACCCTACTCGGTGACCTGCGATGGCCAGTCGCAGCCAGCCGGGCCCTGGCTACACCGCGCCCTGAAGGCCTACCGGGCGAGCGGGAAAGACGCCTAAATCAGAGTTGTGGGAACCACATCGACTTCCGGTTCAGGCCGTCGGTGTTCGCGCTCCAGCCGCCTGGCCAGGGCAAAAGCAGCGATCATCGCCAACACCCCGAACAGCAGCACTCCCAGGGCCTCGCCGGCAAATACACCTGGAGCGCCATACCATTCAGAACCAAGGTACACCGCAGGAAAAACCCCAAGCAGTACCTTGGCAAAATTAAAGGCTGTCGCCCAGCGGGGGTGGCCCAGGTTATTGAAACTGGCATTGGCCACGAAAAGGCTGCCATTGAAAACAAAGACCCCAACCAGCCAGTAGGTATAAAAGTAGATGAGTTCGGCAGCCGGTTCGCTGGCGGAAAACACGCTCACAATCAGGTCGGCGCACAACGCCAGTATGGCCCATACCAGCAGTACGTAAACCGCGTTAAATATCATCGCATCACGCAACGTGCTGCGCACCCGCTGATAATACCCGGCCCCGGCATTCTGGCCGATAATAGGACCAACAGCGCCGGAGAGCGCAAAAATAGCAGCGAAAGCCACCGGCGTGATGCGACCCATAATCGCCGCGCCGGCTACCGCGCTATCACCAAACTGCGACATCGTGCGCAAGACGAAACTGTTGCCAATCGGCGTCGCCAGATTGGTCAACACGGCCGGTCCGGCAATCGCCAGAATGGGGCCGAGGTCAGAACGGAACTCGCCGTAGCTCACCCGCCGCGGCAAGTGGTGCACCGTCGATAGGGCGCGCCAGGCTAAAGCCAACACTGCAAAACGAGATACCACCGACGCCCAGGCCGCGCCCTCGAGGCCCCAACCAAAGGTGAAAATGAACAGCGGGTCCAGGGCAGCGTTGACAAAAGAACCAATAATTGTCGCCCACATTGCTCGCCGGGCATCGCCGATTGCCCGTACGCCCGCCGCCGCACTCATGCCCACCACCAGGATGGGGATGCTGGGCAACATAATGCTCCCATAGCGGATCGCGAAGTCCAGGGTCTGCCCCTTGGCGCCCAGAAGGGCCAATAATTCAGGCAGGAAGAACCAGCCCAGCAGGCTGATCAGCAGGGAAGTGCCACCGTTAAACAACAGGGCACTGGTGCAGTAGCGCTGCGCCAGATCACGTCGCCGGGCGCCTTCCGAGCGAGCAACAAGGGCCCCCAGGGCAATCTGCAAACCGATCGACACAGACACCAGGAAATACACCAGGGTGCCGGCAAACCCAACCGCCGCGACCAGTGCCTGCTCACCCAGGAGAGTGAGAAAGTACATATCGACCAGGTCGACCCCGAACATCGCCAGCAGGCCGGTGGCGCTGGCGGCGGTCATCGCCAGCACATGACGCATGGTCGAGCCGCGGGTAAAGACAGCCTCTGTCACCGGCGAACAGGGCCTTTCAGATACAGCGATCTCGGGATAGCGCCGGGCATCGTCACTCTCAAACTGGGTAATGGCGGTATTCTACTGCATTCGGATACTGCGGGTTTAAACGTCTGTCGCCAGTCCACCCATACACCTCGTCAACCCAGTGCGTTAGTGCCACACTGGAAGCACAGAGAGACATTTACAGCAGAAAAAGTTAACATTCGCCATCATTTTGTCCCGAGGCTCCATACCGCCATGGCCAACCCCTCAACCAAGCCCCCACTGATCCTGGTAAACACGATCATTTTTGTCGGCTTCCCGATCGCAGCCCTGCTGCTGGTGCCGCTGTGGGGCATCTACCAGGGCTATGACAGTTTCCAGTGGCTTTGGGCCCTGGCCTTCCTTTACCTGAACGGCCTGTCTATCACCGGCGGGTATCATCGACTGTGGGCGCACAAGTCCTACGAGGCCAGCCCCGCCCTGAAGTGGTTCTTTGCCTTTTGGGGCGCCGGGGCATTGCAGAACAGTATCCTGATCTGGGCGTCGGATCACCGACGTCATCACCGCCACGTTGACGACAACGAGCAGGACCCCTACTCTGCCGGGCGCGGTCTGTGGTTCAGCCACATGGGCTGGATGTTGCGCAATTACAACACCAACGAACCGGATTTCAGTAATGCCAGGGACCTCCAGCGGGACAAGGTCGTTATGTGGCAGGACAAGCACTACGTGGCACTAACCACCTTCATGAATCTGGGGCTGCCACTGCTACTGGGCCTGTGGCACGGTGACATCATCGGCACAGTGCTGCTGGTCGGGCTGCTGCGCCTGGTGGTCAACCACCACGTGACGTTTTTCATCAACTCACTGGCCCACTACTGGGGCACTCGGCCCTACACCGAGGACAACAGCGCCCGCGACAATGGCGTACTGGCGTTTCTCACCTATGGTGAGGGCTACCACAACTACCACCACATTTTTCAAACCGATTACCGCAACGGCATTCGCTGGTGGCAGTGGGATCCGACCAAGTGGATGATCAGCCTGTGCTCGCGAATCGGCCTGGCGAGCAACCTGGTGCGCATCCCCGATTTCAGGATACAGCGGGCGATTCTGGACACCCAGTTCCAGCGGGCTCGCAACGAGCTGGAACAAAACGACAGCAGCGAGACCCTGCGGGCAACGCTGGAGCGCGAATACCAGCTGTTCACCGACTCCATCAACCAGTGGAAAACCCTGCAGGCCGGACGCTATGAACGCAAGGTCGCCGAGCTGGAGGATGCCCTGGAGATACGCCGGCTGCGCCTGCATCAATCCTGGGAAAGTGCCGCCTTGCGGACCCGGTTGAAAACACTGGAGTACTCGCTGAAGATGCAGCGTAAGCGACTGACGCTACTGATAGAACAGGTTCAGCAGCAGGCCGCATTCGCACAACCGGCCTGATGGCCGGCCAGACAGCCAATGCGACCCCGAACAGGTATGATCTTGCGGGTCGGTACCTGCGTACCAATGCCATACATTCGAAGCCAACCGTCGAGGTGACAAAACACCATGAGTAACAGCGTATTTGATTTTAGTTGCCAGACCCCGTCCGGGCAGGACAAACCCATCAGCGACTTTGAGGGCAAGGTCCTGCTGGTTGTTAACACCGCATCCAAATGTGGTTTTACCCCGCAGTTCGCCGGGCTCGAGGAGCTGTACGAGAAGTACAAAGACCGGGGGTTGGAGGTGCTGGGCTTTCCCTGCAACCAGTTTGGCAAACAGGACCCCGGCAGCAACGACGAGATCACCGAATTCTGCCAGCTGAACTACGGCGTCAGCTTTCCCATGTTTGGCAAGGTCGAAGTCAACGGTAGCGACGCCGACCCACTGTTCAAGCACCTGAAAGCGGAGGCGCCCGGGGCTCTGGGTACAGAATCCATCAAATGGAATTTCACCAAGTTCCTGATTGACCCCTCAGGCAAGGTGATCAAGCGCTACGCGCCCAAAACCAAGCCAGCGGATATCGCTGCTGACGTAGAAGCCTTACTGGCCTAGTGCTCACGGGTGGCGCGGAATTCGATGTCCGGCCACCGCTCTTCCATAACCCCGAGATTGACCCGTGTAGGGGCCAGATAGGTCAGGTAGCCACCGCCATCCATTGACAGATGCTCCGCGGCCTTCCTGCGGAAATCTTCCAGCTTACGGGGATCGTCGCAGTAGACCCAGCGCGCGGTGTAGACGTTCACCGGCTCGTAGATCGCCTCGACCTTGTATTCGTCCTGTAACCGATACGCCACCACGTCAAACTGCAACTGACCCACCGCACCGACCACGAGATCGGAGGAATTAAGCGGTGCAAACACCTGGGTAGAGCCCTCCTCCGACAATTGCTGCAAGCCCTTCTGCAACTGCTTTGACTTCATCGGATCACGCAGACGAATACGCCGGAATAATTCGGGCGCGAAGTGCGGTATGCCGGTGAACTGCAGGTCCTCACCGCCGGTGAAGGTGTCTCCAATCTGGATGGTGCCGTGGTTATGCAGGCCGATAATATCCCCGGAGACCGCTTCCTCAACGAGCACCCGCTCACCCGCCTTGAAGGTCACCGCGTCGGCGATCTTAACGTCCTTGCCAACGCGGACATGGCGCATCTTCATGCCCTTGCTGTACTTACCCGAGCAGACCCGCATGAACGCAATACGGTCGCGGTGACGAGGGTCCATGTTGGCCTGAATCTTGAAAACAAAGCCACTGAACTGAGCTTCTACCGCGTCGACCTCACGCCCGGTGGTCACCCGGTTCAGCGGCGGCGGCGCCCAGGTCACAAAATCATCCAGCATTTCCCGGACACCAAAATTACCCAATGCCGTACCAAAAAACACCGGGGTCAGCTTACCCGCGAGGAAAGCGTCACGGTCGAAGGTGTGGCTGGCTCCCCTTACAAGTTCGATTTCCTCGACAAAATCGTCATAGTCTTCTGCCAGCAATGCCCTGGCCTCGGCGCTATACAAACCCTCGATACGGTCATCATCGGGCAGCACCGAGCCCTGCCCCGGCGTATATTTATGGATGACATCGGTATACAGGTTATAAACGCCCTTGAAGAAGCTGCCCATCCCTATAGGCCAGTTAATCGGTGCTCCCTCGATCGCCAGCACGCTCTCGATTTCATCGATCAGGTCAATAGGGTCGCGTATATCGCGATCCATCTTGTTGACGAAACTTATGATGGGGGTATCGCGCAAGCGGCATACATTCATCAGTTTTATGGTGCGAGCTTCCACACCCTTGGCCCCGTCAATCACCATAAGGGCGGAGTCAACCGCGGTCAGGGTACGGTAGGTATCCTCGGAGAAGTCTTCGTGCCCGGGGGTATCGAGCAGGTTGACGGTGCGGTCGTGGTAGGGAAACTGCATCACCGAGGAGGTCACTGAGATACCGCGTTCCTGCTCCATGCTCATCCAGTCCGAGGTGGCATGAGGACCTTTCTTGCCCTTGACCGACCCGGCCACCTGGATCGCGTTGCCCAGTAGCAGCAACTTTTCAGTGATCGTGGTCTTGCCCGCATCAGGGTGAGAGATGATGGCGAAAGTACGCCTTGATGCGATGTCCTGGGCGAGCTCTGACATGGGATGTCCCGGTAAAAATGCGCGGATTATACGCCGTTTCAGACCATCTTACAGCGCTGGTCGCTGACGCTGACCGCAAGGTCGACTACGTTAATTCCCGGAGAGCATCGCCGCCAGAATATTGGTCAGGCGATCACCGACTCGCCCCATGGATACGGCTTGCCCGGACTGACACTGCGCCATAGAGGTCACCTGCAGGCCTTCGAACCCACAGGGATTGATACGCTGGAAAGGCTCCAGGTCCATATCGACGTTGAGCGCCAGTCCGTGGTAACTACACCCCCGTCGCACCCGCAGCCCCAGCGATGCGATCTTGCTGTCGCCCACGTAAACCCCCGGCGCATCGGCCCTGGCAAGGGCCTCGATACCATACTCGGCCAGCAGGGTAACCAGGCTCTGTTCGATCAGGGTTACCAGTGACCGCACGCCCATATGGCGTCGACGCACATCAACCAGCAGGTAGACCACCCACTGTCCGGGGCCGTGATAGGTCACCTGGCCACCGCGGTCCACCTGAATCACGGGAATATCGCCCGGCGCCAGCACATGCTCGGCCTTGCCGGCCTGGCCCTGGGTAAACACCCGGGGATGCTGCAACAGCCAAAGCTCATCCGGGGTATCGACTCCACGCTCATCGGTAAAACTGCGCATGGCGTCCAGTGTCGGTTGGTAGTCCACCAGGCCAAGCGCCCTGATTATCGGGGTGCTCATCGTCGGTGAGTCAGATCACCATCTGCACGAGGCCGGTGGCCATCAGCTCCTCGTGCAGTGCCCGAAGCTGGTCCGGGCCGGTGGCTGTAATGGTGATATTGATCGAATGGAAAGTGCCCTTGCTGCTCGCTTTGACCAGGATCGACTCCTGATCAAAGCCCGGCGCATGTCTCTCGAATACTGCAACCACCGTAGCGTGCAGTTCCTCGACGTTGCGGCCCAGTACTTTGATCGGGTAGTCACAGGGGAACTCAATCTTGGGGGGGTCAGTGTCCTGGGTCATTGGCTGTCGACATCCCCCGCTCAGGCACTGAACAGGCTGGCTACCCACATGAGTATCACGTCCCACAGCCGGGCAAAGAAACCGCCAGGCTCGATGGCCTGCAGGGCAACCACCGGCGCTTCGTAGACCACCTCACCATCGATACTCAGGGTGACGGTACCCAACTGGTCGCCAATGGCGATCGGGGCGATGATTTCTTCTTGCAATACCACCTCGGTGGCCAGCTTCTTTTTTTGTCCGCGCGGCAATGTCACCACTGCCTCCTCTGCCAGGCCCACCGACAGGTAGTCCTGCTGCCCCTTCCAGATACGCGGTTGGTCGAGCTCCTGACCGGCCTCGAATAATGTGGCAGTTTCGAAGAAGCGGAAACCGTAGTTGAGCAGGCTCTTCGCTTCCTTCTTGCGTGCATTGGGGCTTTTGGTGCCCATAACGACAGCGATGAGCCGCATGTCGCGGCGCTCGGCGGATGCCACCAGACAGTAACCCGCTTCCTTGGTATAACCGGTCTTCAGACCATCCACCGAGGGGTCGTCCCCGAGCAGGCTGTTGCGGTTGTACTGGCGAATATCGTTATAGGTAAACTCGCGCTCCTTGTAGATAGCATAGTGCGCGGGGTGCTCGATAATAATAGCGGCTGCCAGGGTCGCCAGATCGCGAGTGGTCACCACATGCTGGGGGTCCGGCAGCCCATGTGAATTTACAAACCAGGAACCGGTCATGCCCAACGCTTCGGCATGGCCGTTCATCATATCGGCGAAGGCAGCTTCGTTGCCCGCCAGGTGTTCGGCAACGGCCACAGTGGCATCGTTACCCGAGGAAATAACAATCCCGCGCTCCAGGTCCTCGATCGAGACGTCTTTGCCTGGCTCAATCCACATCAGCGATGAGCCATTGAATAACGGGTTCTGCGACCAGGCGTTCTCACTGATAACCACCATGTCATCCGGGCTCACCCGGCCGGCGTCGACTTCCACCGCCAACACATAACTGGTCATCATCTTGGTAAGACTGGCCGGCGGCAGCGGCATATCTTCATTTTCCGCGGCCAGCACTGCCCCACTGTGGGCATCGATAAGAATATATGCGCGCGCGGCGACCTGTGGTGAGGCAGGGACAATCGTTGCCGCACCGGCCGTAACAGAAAACAGCACAAGGGCCAGCAACAGGGACAATCGACTCATAAAACGGGCAACCGTGGATGACTTGAGGGAGGCCTGAGATGGTAACGCATGCACAGGCACAGCGAAAGAAAACCAACCGATAACAGCGGGCCCGGCGCCAGTTGAATCAGGGCAGTGGCTGGCCGGCACCATAACCACCGGACTCCAATACCTGTTGCACCGCCAACAACTCGGTATTATCGGCCACCGGGCCGACACGTACGCGGTATAACAACTTGCCGTTGGACTCTACCGGACTGACGAACACCGGCACCGACACCACTCCGGCGAGTTCCGATCGCAAGCGCTCAGCGGAAGCCTCAGAGCCATAAGCACCGAGCTGCAGGTAACGGTAATCGCCGTCGCTGTCGCGGCGATCATCGACCCCGGCAATATTCAGTACCTCGACTTCAACACGGGCCGTACCGCGCTCCATGTAGCCCAGCTTGACCGCGGCTCCGTAGGACAGGTCGATCAGGCGCTCGGCATGAAACGGTCCTCGATCATTTACTCGCACTACCACGCTGCGCTTGTTTTCCAGGTTGGTCACCCTGGCGTAGGTGGGTATTGGCAAGGTCTTGTGGGCGGCACTGGCGGCATAGAGGTCGAAGATCTCGCCGTTCGAGGTTTTGTGCCCATCGAACTTGGTACCGTACCAGGAGGCAAGACCCTGCTCACGGTAATTGCGATAGTCTGCCAATACCTCATAGGTTTCGCCATTCACCGTATAGGGGCTTTTATTGCCGGCAGCGAGGATCGGATCAGCGCGCGGCACCGCATCGACAACTTCCCCGGGCTCGATATGCTTCACGGGGGCGCCGTCATGGGCATTCGGATACCGCGACACCGGCGGCGTCTCGGTCTCCGGCGTAGTACAGGCGCTTACCAGGGCGACGGTCAGCAATACAACCGCCAGGCCAGGGTTTGTCCTCATTCAGCAACCCCGGCGGCGATACGCTGGCTCAACTGGTAAACGCTCATGGCATACATGGCGCTGTGGTTGTAGCGGGTGGTGACATAAAAATTATGCAGCCCCAGCCAGTATTCATAACCGTCTTCCAATTCGAACTTCATGGCGACAGCGCTGGCCTCAGGGTCCAGTTCATCGGTGCTGGTAACCCCCGCGGCGGCAAATTCTGCCACGGTAAACTTTGGCTTGAGATCGGCCCGGGTCCTGACAAACCACTCATCACCCACGTCCGGAGCGGCGGAAGCGGCCGCAACCACCTGCTCGCCTGGTCGCCAGCCATGTGCTTTGAAATAGTTGGCGACACTGCCAATGGCGTCCACCGGATTGTTCCAGATATCAGTCAGACCGTCGCCGTCAAAATCAATGGCATAGGCTCGATAGCTGCTGGGCATGAACTGGCCGTAGCCCATGGCGCCCGCGTAAGAGCCTTTCAGGGTCAGTGGATCGAGCCCCTGCTCGCGGGACAAAACCAGAAAGCTCTTCAGCTCCTTGGTGAAAAACTCCGATCGCCGCGGATAGTCGAAGGCCAGGGTCGACAGGGCATCGATCACCCGGTAGCTGCCGGTGATGCGCCCGTAATAGGTTTCGACGCCGATTATGGCCACGATAATCTCGGCGGGCACCCCGGTTTCCTGCTCGGCCCGGGCCAGGGTCGCACTGTGCTCCCGATAAAATTCCAGCCCCTGCTTCTCGCGTTTGTCAGTGACAAAAATTTCCCGGTAGTCATACCAGGGCTTGGTCTTCTCCGCCGGTCTGGCAATCGCCTCAAGAATACTGTCCTTGCGCTCGGCCTCGGCAAACAGCTGTTGCAGTTCTTCGCGCTCAAAGCCCTCCTGGGCCACCAGCTCATCGATCAGGGCAGTGGCCGCTTCATGCTCCGCGTAATTGTCGCCGCCAAAAGACAGAGCGGACCAGAGGCTGGACAAAGCCAGGGTCATTTTCAGCAATTCAGGCATAGTAAGGTGCTCGTGGGCCAACAAGGGACAGGCAACCAGGGTTGGCTGCGGCGTAACTACTAATGAGTAACAATTTTTTTCTCCGTACTGACCGCCATGAGCAGACCGAATCCGGCCATCAGGGTGACGACTGAAGTACCCCCGGCGCTCACCAGCGGCAAGGGAACACCAACCACCGGCAACAAGCCAGCGACCATCCCCATGTTAACAAAAATGTAAACGAAAAACGTCAGTGTCAGGCTACCAGCGAGCATTCTGCCGTAGCTGGTCTGGGCTCGCAGGCCGATCCAGAAACCGCGCAGCAGAATCAACAGATAAATCGCCATCAACATCAGCACCCCGCGCAGGCCGAACTCCTCAGCCAGAACGGCAATGATGAAGTCGGTGTGGCTCTCGGGGAGGAAATCCAGTTGTGACTGGGTGCCGCCCAGCCAGCCCTTGCCATCCCAGCCGCCGGAACCGATCGCAGTCTTGGACTGGATAATATTCCAGCCGGCACCAAGCTTGTCGCTCTCCGGATTCAGCAGGGTCAGAATACGCTGCTTTTGATAATCCTTGAGTACGAACAGCCAGACCGGCCAGGCCGAGGCAAATGCAATCACTACCGCGCCGACAATATAACGCCACCCTATGCCGGCCATAAACACCACGAACATGCCGCTGGCGGCAATCAGCAGGGCGGTGCCCAGGTCGGGCTGGCGCAGGATAAGCGCCGACGGAACGGCAATAATAGCCAGGGAGCCAATGATGTACTTGAATCGCGGCGGCAAAATACGCTCGGCCAGGTACCAGGCCACGGTCATCGGCACTACCAGCTTCAGGATCTCCGAAGGCTGAAAACGGAACCCCCCGATGGATAGCCAGCGCTGGGCGCCCTTGGCTCCCACCCCGAAAAACATCACCGCGACCAACAGGCCCACACCCAGCAGGTAAAACCAGGGGGCCCAGCGCATGTAACGAACCAGGCTGATCTGGGAGGCCGTGATCATCACCACATAGGCCACCAGAAAATAGCGCCCCTGGCGGATCACCGCACCCATGTCCTGCCCGGAAGCGCTGTACAGCACGACCAGACCATAGACGGTCAATATCAGCAGCAGCAATAGCAGCGGCAGGTCCAGATGAAACCTGGAGGCGGCACTGGGAGGCCGGGCCAGGTCAGCGGAGCCATCGGGCATCTGCCTGACGTAATCGCCCATCAGCCGGCTTCTCCGAGCAGCCAGGTGTCCATGACCTTGCGGGCTATCGGGTAGGCGGCACTGCTACCGCCGCCATTCTCAACGATGACCGCCAGGGCGATCGTCGGCGCCTCATACGGGGCAAAAGCGATGAACAGACCGTGATTACGATGCCGCTCAGCCACTTCCTCCTCCTTATAGACGGCGTTTTGGGCGATACCAATGACCTGCGCAGTACCGGTCTTACCGCCCACTTCATACTGTATTCCCTTGGCGATCTTGCGAGCCGAACCCCGGGCACCGTGCACTACCGCATGCATACCTTCGTGCACCGCCTGCCAATTCTCGGGCAGGCCAGGCACTCGCTCCAACAGTGGCGCCGCCACCGGCTCGCCGTTAATCGCACTGACCAGCCGCGGACTGCGATGCTCGCCGCGGGTGGCCAGCGCGTTGGTTGCCACCGCCAGTTGCATGGGTGTCGTGAGCATATAACCCTGCCCTATACCGGCACTGAGAGTCTCCCCGGGATACCATGGCTGGGCCATCGCCTCGCGCTTCCAGCGGGTCGACGGCAACACGCCCCGGCGCTCATTGGTAGTATCGACACCGGTGCGCTCGCCAAGGCCGAACGGGTGCAGATAGTCGTACATGCGGTCTATGGTCAGCCGCCTGGCAAGGTCGTAGAAATAAACGTCGCAAGACTCGGCAATGGCCATATTGAGACTGACCCGCGGGGCATGACCGGTGCCGCGAATCTTGAGAATCCAGTCGCGGTAACGCCGCGAATCGCCGGGCAGCCGGTACCAGCCAGGATCGGGCACACTGTAATCCGGGGTGACCAGACCCGACTCCAGGCCGGCCAGACCCATCATCGGCTTGACCGTGGACCCTGGCGGATACTGGCCCTGCACGGCCCGATTGAACAGCGGTACGTCCGGCGAGTCCCGCAGCGCACTGTAATCGACAGTGCTGATACCGTTGACGAAGAGATTGGTATCAAAACCCGGCGTCGACACCAGTGCCAGGATGCCACCGGTCAGCGGATCAATCGCCACGACGGCGCCACGCCGACCGGCAAGCGCTTCGTAGGCGGTACGCTGCAGTTCGATATCGAGGTGCAGAACGAGGTCCGCTCCGGGCAAGGGGTCGTAACGTTCCAGCACTCGCAACACCCGTCCGTGGGCATTGGTCTCTACATTCTGGTAGCCCACGGTACCGTGTAAAAGATCCTCGTAATACTTTTCTACACCGATCTTGCCGACGTGGAAGGTGCCACGGTAGTCGGTCTCGTCGAGCTCCCAGGACTCCTGCTCGTTAATCCTGCCCACGTAGCCGATTGCATGGGAGAACAGCTCCCCATGGGGGTAGTGTCGCAGCAGCTGGGCATCGACCACCACGCCTGGCAGTCGGTGACGGTTGACCGCCAACCGGGCGCGCTCGTCCTCGGTCAGCCGGAACCGCAGCGGCACCGATTCGTAAGGGCGACTGCGCAACACCTTCTTCTGAAATTTCTCCAGGTCACTATCACTGATCGGCACCAGAGCCCGCAGCGCCAATAGTGTCGCATCCAGGTCCGCCACCCGCTCGCGCACCACCGACAGGATATAACTGGGCCGATTGTCCGCCAGCAGCACACCATTGCGGTCGTAGATGAGCCCGCGCTTGGGCGGCAATGGCTGCAGTTGAACCCGGTTGCGTTCGGATTGGGTCTTGTAGGTCTCGTAATTGGTAATTTGCAGGCTGTAATAACGCACAGTGATCAGCGCCAGCAAGCCACAGACCAGCAGCACGGCGGTAACCGTCCGGGCACCATAAATTCTGGCTTCCCGGTTAGAATCCTTGAGAGTGATGTGTTGCGGCATTGAGCGGTCGGCCAGCCCCTGGGCGCGAAAACCTAGTCGCGATGATACGGGTGGTTGACCGTGATTGTCCAAGCCCGATACAGCTGCTCGGACAATAAAACCCTGACCAGGGGGTGTGGCAGGGTTAAATCACTCAGCGACCAGCGCTCATCGGCTCGCTGCAGGCACTGGGGTGACAGGCCGTCGGGGCCTCCGATGAGCAGGCTGATATTGTCGCCGGACATCTGCCAGTCGCGCAGGCGCTGCGCCAATTGCGGTGTCGCCAGCGATTTACCTTCGACATCGAGGGCAATCACCCTGTCACCACGGGGTATCGACTTAATGAGTTGCTCACCCTCCCGGGCACAAAGCTGTTCTGCCTTGCTGTCTTTGCCCCGCCGGGCCAGCGGAATATCGCGCCATTCCAGCTGCAGCTCCCGGGGTAGTCTTTTCTGGTACTCCGCTACACCCTGGTTGACCCAGGCGGGCATCTTGCCGCCCACGGCCAGTACCGTGAACCGCATCAGTCGTCAGTTTCGGGGGTGTCGTGGCGGACCCAGAGTCGCTCCAGGTCGTAAAAGTCCCGGGTTGCCGGCAGCATGACATGCACCACAACGTCGCCAAAGTCGACCAGCACCCACTCACCGGCATCCTCACCCTCAACACCAAGGGGGCGCATGCCCCGCTTCTTGGCTTCCATGCTGACGTTACTGGCCAGGGATTTCACGTGTCGGTTGGAGGTGCCGCTGGCGATGACAAGATAATCCATCACATCAGTCAGGCCGGTGACATCCAGAATAACGGGGTTTACCGCCTTGAGGTCTTCCAGGGCGTCTATTACAAGATTCTTCAATGTGTCTGCATCCATACGGATTTATGCGGTTTGCGAGTCGTTCATGCTGCCCGATCTCTCCTTAAGTGTAGAGCCCATGGCTCTGAATATAGTCTATTACCGACTCCGGGAGCAGATAACGAACAGAATTGCCTGATTGTAACAGGCTGCGTATTTCGGTGGAGGAAATGGCCAACGGGCGCAGCTCCTCGATATGTATGGTTCCCGCCGGCGTAGCGGCCAGCGCAGCGGCCGAGTCAGCGCGATGTGTCGTCAGCCATGCAGCGAGCGGCCCGGTGGTCGGCAACTGCCATCCCGGCCGGCCGATAACCACAATGTGGGCAAACTCGAGGAAACGCTGCCAGTCCCGCCAGCTATCTATGGCGAGGAAGGCGTCACAGCCCATGACCAGGCAAATGCTGGCTGTGGTACCGCGTTCGGCACGCAACTCCCGCAAGCTGTCGATGGTATAGGAGGGACCGGCGCGATTGAGTTCGCGGCGATCACAGGCCAGCGCGGGCTCGCTGGCGACCGCCAGCTCCACCATTGCGGCCCGATGCTCGGCGCTGCAGGTCGGTGTGTCCCGATGCGGCGGCGAGGCGCAGGGCATCAGGCGCAACTCGGCCAAACCCAGGTGCTCTGCCAGCTCTAAGGCCGAGCGCAGGTGTCCGTAATGAACGGGATTGAATGTACCGCCCAGTACCGCCAGCGGGCCCGGACGGGAGGCGTCAGTCAAGTGCGGACCTGCCCCTCACCCAGCACGATGTATTTCTGCGAGGTCAGACCCTCCAGGCCGACCGGGCCGCGGGCGTGCAACTTGTCGGTGGAGATCCCGATCTCGGCACCCAATCCGTACTCAAATCCATCGGCAAAACGGGTCGAGGCATTGACCATCACGGAGCTGGAATCGACCTCGCGCAAAAACCGCATGGCGCGCGAGTGATCGCGGGTAACGATAGTGTCGGTGTGCTGGGACCCGTATTGGTTGATGTGGGCTATGGCCTCGTCGAGGTTGTCGACAATCCTTATTGCAAGCACCGGCGCCAGATACTCCTCGTACCAATCCTGCTCAGTGGCGGCGAGGATATTGGGCAAAATGGCGCGGGTTTGCTCACAACCGCGCAGCTCAACCCCGGCCTCATCATAGGCCGCCGCCAGTGGCGGCAGCACCGCTGCCGCTTCCGACGCCGCAATCAGCAGGGTCTCCATGGTATTGCAGGTCCCATAGCGCTGGGTCTTGGCATTGATGGCGATGGCCTGCGCCATGGCCAGGTCAGCTCCACTATCTATATAGACATGGCAGACCCCGTCCAGGTGCTTGATCACCGGAACCCGGGCATCCTTGCTGATACGCTCGATCAGCCCCTTACCTCCGCGGGGCACAATCACATCGACATACTCCGGCATGGTAATCATCTGCCCGACCGCGGCGCGATCGGCAGTCGCCAGCACCTGTATGGCTGCTACCGGCAGGCCGGCGGCCTGCAAACCCTGGGCGAGGCAGTCGGCAATCGCCGCATTGGAGGCCAGGGCCTCGGAACCGCCGCGCAAAATAGTGGCATTACCTGACTTCAGGCAAAGGCTGGCAGCCTCTACTGTCACGTTAGGCCGCGACTCGTAAATGATCCCGATCACACCCAGCGGCACCCGCATCCGGCCCACCTGGATACCAGAGGGCAGAACATTCAGGTCACTGATGCTGCCGACGGGGTCAGGCAGGGCGGCCACCTGCCGCAGCCCTTCGAGCATGCTATCAATCCGCGTTGGTGTCAGCTCCAGGCGGTCCAGCAGGGCTGCTGACAGAGCGTTGCTGCGACCGCGCTCCATATCCTCGGCATTGGCCAGGGCCAGTTGCTCCCGCGCACCATCAAGGGCATCGCAGGCAGCGAGCAGCGCCTGATTACGAACAGCCGTCGACGAGGCCGCCACCACCCGCGAGGCCTGCCTCGCGGCTGACCCGAGCTCCGTCATGTACTGCGCAATATCCATTGTTCGACTACCGCCAAAATTGGTGATCGGCGATTATACCCGATGGCCATGGCGCGTGTGCTAAGCTGCTGGCCAAAAATTACCGGGACAAGTTACATGGCCAACACGCCCAAATTCGAGTTCTTTTACGACTGCTCCAGCCCCTGGACCTACTTCGCTTTTGCCCGGGCCGAACCGCTGCTGGCCCGTTACGAGGTACCTGTTATCTGGCGACCCATCCTGGTCGGCGGGGTATTCAATGCGGTCAACCAGCAGATCTACGCCGCCCGCGAAAGC
>Ga0316197_10001721_pt1 | contig 15572 bp, 14 predicted proteins | sample OudBiesiAoxic_MG_FD_204939 | JGI IMG/M metagenome (GOLD analysis project Ga0316197, IMG submission 204939) | Coastal sediment microbial communities from Oude Bieten Haven, Netherlands - site A oxic | ecosystem: Environmental > Aquatic > Marine > Coastal > Sediment | place: Netherlands...
AGCAGGTGATGAAGCTCTCGGTCGAAGCAGCCGGTTACACGCCCGGAGAAGCGGACCAACTCCGGCGTGACATGGCCGCTTGGCGAAAGTCGGGCCGCATCGAGAAGCACAGGGAGCGAATGGTCCCACGCATGATTGCGCAAGGCATTCCCGAAGAGTTCGCAGAGCGCATTTTTTCACAGATTCGCGGCTTCGGCGAATACGGTTTTCCGGAGAGCCACGCGGCGTCTTTTGCCTTACTGGCTTACGTCACGGCGTGGCTCCGCTGCCACCACCACGACGCCTTCACCTGCGCGATTCTAAACGCTCAGCCCATGGGTTTTTACACGCCAGCCACGCTCGTCGAAGACGCCAAACGCCACGGCGTCGAGGTCCTCCCGATCGACATCAACAAGAGCCGCTGGAACTGCGAGCTCGAAGAGCGAAGCCCCGTGGGCGATGCGAGGCATCGATTTTACGGGGCACCACGGTTCGGGGTACGCATGGGCCTTCGTTACGTGAAAGGTCTCGGCGTCGTCGAGCGCGAGCGAATCGAATCTGCGAAAGCCCCGCACCCCAATCTCGCGAGCTTCGTCCGGGAGACGGCGCTCAACAAGAAGGCTCTTCATGCGCTCGCTGAAGCGGGGTCGTTCGAATGCTTCGGTCTCAACCGGCGTGACGCGATCTGGCAGGTTCGAAGCTTGTCCCGGTTCACGCGGGATTCGTTGCCGTTGGAGCCCGCATCGAGCCAGATCTCATTCGGTTCGCTTGCACGCGACGACAAAGTAATCTGGGATTACCGCACGAGTCACCACAGCACGCGCGGCCACCCGATGCGCGGTCTTCGACCTGCCCTCCGTGCCCGCGGCATCCCTGACGCCACTGCAGTTCAGCGCCGCCCGCATGGCGACGAGCTTCGATATGTCGGGATGGTGATTTGCCGGCAGCGCCCCGGCACGGCCTCAGGTGTGACTTTCTTCACGCTCGAAGACGAAACCGGCTTCGTCAACGTCGTCGTGTGGAAACGCGTGTTCGATCAACACGTGGCACTCGCCAAGACCGCAGCGTTACTCGGTGTCACGGGCGAAATTCAAAAGGCCGATGGGGTCATCCACCTGATCGCAAAGTCGCTATGGGTTCCGGAAGTCGCGCTCGCCGATCAAACGCATCGCTCCCGGGATTTTCACTGAAAACCGAGCATCCCGAGCTGGTACACCCAAGACACCATGATGCCAATCTGCACCAGGAAGAGCGTCACTCGAATCGTCACCGCGATCTCGCTAGTCGAGATCAAATGCACGGTCGACTGCGCGACTCGCGCGACCAGCACCCAACGCGCGAGCGGATCGGTGATCGCGCCGTGTCCCGTCACCATCGCGAGCAGAATGAGCCCGCCGAACATGGCGAGGTTCTCATAGCAATTCGCATGAGCCCGGCAGAGGCGACCGGAAAACTCCGACACGTCGCTGCCGCTCGGGTGGAACTCGTTCGCGGCGCGCTGCTTTGTCAGTACCAAGATGGTTCGATAGCTGACGATCGCGATCGCGAGCAGCAGGGTCCAAGCGACATATCCAGTGAGTGCAAGCGCTGAAGGGGACATCGGTTTCTCCTAGTTGCCACGACGGGTAGCGCGCGGACTATACTGAGTGAAGGCGCTGCCAAACAAGGTCTCTTGGGGGAGGGGACGCACATGAAGACACTGATCTTGACGCGCTCCGAGGTCGAAGCGCTGGCGACGATGGAGTTGGCCGTGGCCGCCGTGGAGGCGGCCTTCGAAGCCTTCGGGCGAGGCGAAGCGTCGATGCCTCCAAAAGTCTACCTCCCGATCGACGACCACGACGGCGACTTTCGGGCGATGCCCGCACGACTAGGCTCATCCGCTGGCATCAAGTGGGTCAACGTTCACAAGTACAACCGTGAACGGCACGGCATGCCTACCGTGATGGGCGTCTACGTGCTCAGCGATCCCGCCAATGCCTTCCCTCTTGCCGTGATGGACGGCACCTCGCTCACGGCATTGCGAACCGGCGCTGCCGCTGGGGTCGCATCGAAGCACCTCGTCTCGGTGGCGCCCCGGACGATCGCCTTCATCGGCTGCGGTGTTCAAGCCCGGACGCTGCACGGCGCGCATCGCGTCGTGTTTCGGGAGTTCGAGACGCTCGCATACGACAAGAGCCCGGAGATGGCCGCTGAGTTCGCGCACGAGACCGGAGGACGCGTGGTCAGCCTCGAAACCGCAGCCAGCGCCGACATCGTCTGCACAGCCACTCCATCACGCGTCCCATTTGTCGAGCCGGGCTGGGTCACACGAGGTGCACACATCAACGCGATGGGTGCCGATGCCCCGGGAAAGCAGGAGCTCTCGATCGGTGTCTTACGTGCGGCCGAGATCTACATCGACGACATCCATCAGGCCGAGGGGAGCGGTGAAATCAACGTGCCTCTCAGCCGCGGCGAGCTCGCAATAGACGACCTCGCAGGGACGCTCGGCGAGGTGGTCGCCGGTGTACTGCCGAAACCTGCGGCCGGTGTGACCACCGTCTTCGACTCGACGGGTCTTGCGATTCAAGACCTCGCTCTCGCGCGCGCGATCTACGACCACGCGTGCGATCGTGGCGTTGGTACTGAAATCGACCTCGTCGGCCTCGCCGAGTAGGCTCTCGCAGGTGCTGCGAATCGCAACACTCGCTCTACTCGTCGCCCTGCTCGTCGCCCGTCCTGGCGCTGCGGAGGACACCCCGCCTGGGTTCTTCGGGGAGCCGGACGCCTCACGGATCGCATCGCTCCGCGAGTCACCCATCGCCGAAGTGAAGAAGGGCAAAGGGGGCCGGAGCCTCGCGTTTCAGATTACGCTCGAAGACGGAACAAAGGGCTACTTCAAGCCCAAGCAGACCTTCTCGGCAGCGCACTGGTACTCTGAAGTGGCCGCCTACTACCTGGACCGGGCGCTAGGCATGGGGCGAGTCCCGCCGACCACCGGCCGGAGGTTTCCCTGGGACGCACTGAAGAAAGCCGCCGGGAAGGACGATCGGATCGCCGAGCTCGGCGTCGCGCCCGATGGCACCATCAAGGGCGCATTCATCTGGTGGATTCCCGAGCCGCTGAAACGCCTGCGCCTGGGGCGCAGCTGGGAGCGCTGGGTCAGGGTGCAGAGGGCGCTCCCGATCACGCCGTACCAGCGACCGGTCGACTATCGAGCCGACCTCAACCGGCGCCCGGGAATACGCGAAGCCACCGACCCTAGCCGGCCGCTCGCAAAGTCTCCTGAGCAGCAGACGAGGCCCGCTGAGCTCTCCGATCTCATCGTGTTCGACTACCTCACGCAGAACGTCGATCGCTGGGGAGGCGACTTCACGAACGTCCGTACGCGTGGACCAGACGGGCCGCTGGTCTATCTCGACAACGGCGCTGGCTTCTGGCTCGGCGAGCAACGCCTCGGCTTGATGGAAGCCCGATTGAAAGCTCTTCAACGCTTTCGTCGAGCGACCGTGGAAGCAATTCGCGCCCTCGACGTCGACGCGTTCGAAAAGCGTCTCACCGACGACCCCCTCGCCCCGGTGCTCAACCCGAAGCAACTCGAGGGACTGCGCCAGCGGCGCCAAGCCGTGCTCGAGCATGTCGAAAGTCTGGTCGCGCGCTTCGGTGAGGCCCAAGTCCTCGCGTGGTAGGCTCCGCCGATGAAAGCGGGGCTCCGAATTCCGGGGGAGTGGGAACGGCACGAAGCGTGTTGGCTCGCGTTCCCTCATCTGGCGGAGGAGTGGCCGCTCGGGCTCGCGCGGGGGCAGCGATCGATCGCGGCGCTCTGCCGTGCGATCGCCGGGCCGGGTGGCGAGCCAGTGAGGCTCCTCGTCCGCAACGCAGAGGTGGAGCGCCAGGCCCGCGCGCTGATCGGAACCACTTCGAACATCGAGTATGTGCCCGCCGCCTACGGTGACTGCTGGCTCCGCGACACGGCTCCGCTCTTCGGCCACGACTCCGACGGCCAGCTCGGCGGCTTGCGGTTCCAGCTCAATGGATGGGGCGGCAAATTCGAGATGCCGTCCGACGACACGGTGGGCGACTGGCTGCTCGACCGTTTGGGCGCACGCGGGGCGCGAAGCCCGCTGTTCTTGGAAGGCGGCGCGCTCGAGTCGAACGGTGCGGGTACGTTCCTGACGACCGAGTCGTGCGTGCTGAACGAGAACCGAAACCCCGGACTCACGCGCGACGCCTTCGAGAGCGCACTCGCTGAGCTCGTCACCACGGAGCGCGTGATTTGGCTCGAGCAAGGGCTCGAGCACGACCACACCGACGGCCACGTGGACATGATCGCGCGTTTCACATCGGATAACACGGTACTGTGCATGGGACCGAGGAAAGACGCTCCCAACGCCACAGTTCTGCGCGACATCGTGGTCGCGCTTCGCGACGCGGAGCTCGCCGTTCACGAGCTCCCCGCGCCCTCGGCGCTCGCCGATGCCGAGGGTGCCCCATTGCCGGCGAGCTATTGCAACTTCTACGTGGCCAACGATGCGGTGGTCGTCCCGACGTATGGCTTGCCGGAAGACGAAGCGGCCGTCGAAGTGGTGCGCGAAGCGTTCGGAGGTCGCGAGGCGATCGGCCTCCCGGCGCGCGACCTGCTATGTGGGGGCGGCGCCTTTCACTGCGCCACCCAGCCACAGCCGGCAGCGCCATGACCAGCTCCTCTCTTTGCATCGCCGTCGTTCAATGCGCCCTCGCCGGCAACCGCGACGACAACGTCGACCGGGTCGAAGCACTCGTCCGCGAAGCCGCGAGCCGAGGCGCAGACGTCGTACTGACACCTGAGCTCCTCGAGGGACCATACTTCCCACAGACCGAAGACGAGCACGCGTTCGACCTCGCCTGCGCCCTCCAAGGTCACCCTACGGTCAACCGCATGAAGAAGCTCGCCACCGAGCTCGACGTGGTTCTCCCGGTCTCGTTCTTCGAGCGCGCGGGCCAGGCGTACTACAACAGCGTCGCCATGGTCGACGCCGGTGGCGCCGTCCTCGGCGTGTACCGAAAGAGCCATATCCCGGACGGCCCCGGCTACGAAGAGAAGTTCTACTTTCGCCCTGGGGACACGGGATTTCGGGTGTGGGAAACGCGGCGCGGACGGATCGGGGTCGGGATCTGCTGGGACCAATGGTTCCCCGAGGCCGCGAGGGCGATGGCGCTCGCGGGCGCGGAGGTCTTGCTCTACCCGACCGCGATCGGCAGCGAGCCGGAAGAGCCGGACGAGGACACCTGCGCGCCCTGGCAGCGAGTCATGGTGGGGCACGCCGTAGCAAACGCGATGCCCGTTGCCGCGGCGAACCGGATCGGGGTCGAAGGCTCGCTTCGCTTCTACGGAAGCTCTTTCATCGCGGATCAGCGTGGCGACCTGCAGGCCGAGCTCGGTCGCGACGATGAGGGCGTCGCGATCGCCACGTTCGACCGAGAGGCACTCCGACGGTACCGAGCGAACTGGGGCTTCTTTCGCGATCGTCGGCCCGAGCTCTATGGAAGACTGACCGGTGACGAACCTACTGAGTAGCCTCTACGCGATCATCGACCCGGAGGTGTCGAGCGAGCCCGTGGCCCTCGCCCGCCAGGCGCTCGCGGCAGGATGCCCGATCCTACAGCTCCGCGCCAAGGACCTCGATGACCGGCTATTCTTCGACCTCGCGTCCGAGCTGAGAGCGCTGTGCACGCACGCCAGCGTATCTTTCGTCATCAACGACCGCGCCGACATCGCTCGGATCGTGAACGCGGACGGGCTCCACTTGGGCCAGGATGACCTCAGTGTCAGCGACGCGCGCATCGTGGTCGGCAACATGCAAATCGGAGTATCGACGCACGACCCGGAGCAAGCCACGAGGGCTGAGCGCGCCGGGGCTGATGTGATCGCATTTGGTCCTGTGTTCGCAACTGCGACCAAGAAGAACCCCGACCCTGTCGTGGGGGTGGAAACGCTCGGCCACATCTGCGCCAGCGTCTCTCGACCGGTCGTCGCAATTGGCGGAATCACGCCGAAAAACGCTCAGGAAACCCTAGAGGCAGGGGCGCGCTACGTCGCGGTGATCTCGGCTCTGCCGAGCTTCCTGAAGGACGCTTGAGAAGTCCGTTCAGCGCGCTTCTTCGAAGTACTGAATCGCTGTCTCGACCGCGGCACCGAGCGCTTGGTTGACGAGCGTAGCCGTCGCGTCCTCACCGTTGCGCAACGCTTCGTAATAGCGTTGCCGCTCCGTCGCGTGGATGACGACCGGCGGATACCCGGCGCGCATCAAGATCAGGTTCATGACCAGCCGGGCGACCTTGCCGCTGTGGCGCGGGAAGGGGTACGTATGCAGCAACTGATAGTGCGCCTTACTTGCCATGCGGACCGGGTGCATCGTCTTCTTGGTCTCGGGATCGGAGAGCCACTGCACGAGCTGCCGCATTCGGTAGCTGATCTTGTCGGGCTGCGAGATCTCGTGGAAATACAAGCGGTGAAGCGGCATGTCCTTGCGGTACTTCGGCGGGCCCTTCCCCTCGAGCTCCTCGGGCGCGAGCTGCGCGAACAGTTTCTTGATGACCTCGAGACTCACCGTGAACCGCCGCCGCGTCGACATCTCGCGGATCATCTCGATCGCGCCCATGTGGTTCCGGATCTCGTCGTAGACCGGGATCAGCGAGGTGTCGGTGACAACCTCGTCCCGCATCGCCGCGCGAAGCTCGTCCATCGAGTAGACGACGCCCTCGAGCGCGCTGTCATGGTAGATCCACGCGATGTCGAAGCGCTGTTGATACTCGGTGAGCATCTGCTCTGACGCCGCGTCGATGTACTCGCGCAGCATGCTGACACGCTCTTCTATGCTCGGACCCTGAAGCGCTTGAACCAAAGAAATGCCTCCAACTGCGACGTACCCTCACCGCCGGCCCCGTAGGGGCGGCCGACCTTAACAGCGCCGAACAAGGGCGTCAACCATGGCCGAATCCGGCTAATTCAGGGCTGCGGAGATCGCCCCTCTCAGCCGCATTTTGCTGGGAACTCCGGTAGATGCCCAGCTGACCACCCCAGCCCGGTCGACGATCATGACCGTGGGGAGAGCGCGGATGGCGTATCGTCTTTGAACCTCCCCAGTTCGGTCATGGAGGGTCGGGAACTCGGTGCCAAAGGCGGCATGGGCTGCCTGCAGGCGTTGCCGGTCGATGGGCTCGACGTTGACCGCATAGAAGGCCACCGGCTGACCGCGAAACTCCTTACTCAGGTCGTTGAGGACGGGGGTCGCGCGCTTGCAGGCGCCGCACCAACTCGCCCAGAACTCGAGCACCACGACCTCATCTCGCATGTCGGACAGATTCACACGCGTCGGCCCGCCCGGTTCTGCGCCCGCCGCCACAGCGAGCGACAGGCCCGGCGCCGGCTCACCCATGAAGGGCGACACCGTCCCGCGGGTCATCCAGGCGTAGACGGCGATGAACACCATCGCCGTGATCGCCCATTGGATCCACTTGTTCGGGCGTCTCTTGCGATTCTCGTTCAACGTGACTCCAACAGAGGTAGCTCGATGCAGAACCGTGCACCGCCTTCCGGAGCGCGGTCGAGCCGCACTTCGCCGCCGTGCTCGAGGACGACCTTCTTCACGATCGCCAAACCGAGGCCGGTGCCCTCGGCTCTGGTCGTGTAGTACGGGTCGAACACCCGATCCCAGTTCTCCTCGGAAATCCCGTCACCGTTGTCCCGCACTTCGATGAAGCCGCTGCTGCGCCTTCGGTAGGCGCGTACGAACACGCGGCCGCCACCGTCCGGCTTGGCCTCGTGGGCCGCCTGGATTGCGTTCCGAACGAGATTGTCGACTCCTCGCTTGAGCATCATGGGGTCCATACGGACTCGAATGGATTCCGTTGCGGTGCTTACCTGAACTTCTACCGGCACTGGGGTTCCACCACCTACGTCCTCGAGGATTGCGGGCACCGAGATCTCGATGGCGTGGACCACCTCACCGAGGTCGGCTGGGGACAGGTCTGCCTCCGGAAGCTTGGCGAAAGAGCTGAATTCGCCCACCAGACGGCGAAGGGTCGCCACCTCCTCCTCGATGATCGCCCGGGCGTTCCGAAGCTTACTCCGGTAGGCCTCGTCCCCGCCCTCATAGGTCTCGTCCATCTCCTGTGCAGCGAGTTGAATCGGGGTGAGCGGGTTCTTGATCTCATGCGCGAGGCGGCGGGCGAACTCCTGCCAGGCGCTGATTCTCTGAAGGTACTCGATGCGCGTTCGGGAGTCGCGTAGGTCGCGAACCATGTCGTTGAAGGCTTGGGTGAGCTCCGTGATCTCGTCCGTCGCGCTCGTGGGCAGCACGACGCTGAGGTCACCTGCACCGACTTTGCGCGAGGCCTCCGCGAGTGCCGCAACGCGCTTGGTGACGCGGCGCGACAGGATAGCTCCGATGAGAAACGCAACGATGATCACCAAGGAAACCAGGCATCCGAATACCCAAACATAGACGTCAGACACCGAGGCGCTCCGGCGCTGCAGCCGCGAGTAGACGTCGGCAACCTGGCCGGCCTCTTGAAGGCGCTCGAAGTAGACCTCTGGAACGGCGACCTCTACGGAAATGCGCAGCATCTGTCCGCCGGTCGAGGCTACGCGCTCGCGAGTGGTTGCCCGCATCGGCTGGGCGGAGGGGTCGCTCGGTCTGGATACGCTCGCGATGACGGCGTCATCGAGCGCGGTGACGCGGATCCCCCGAACGAGGGGATAGCGCTCGAGCAACTGTTCGAGGAGAGGAACGAGCTGCCTCGGTCCGCGCTTGCGCGCCAGCTCCGCTTCGACCGCCCACTGCACGGCGTCCGCGGCCTGTTCCGTGCTCGAGCGAAGCGCCATGAGCTGCCCCCGCCGTGCCTCGACGCCGTGCACGAGCTCGGCTCCAAACCGCTCGTTGACCCCCACGCGGTAGACCTCGCGGAGCGCGCCTTGGGCGAGGAACACCGAACCGCCGAGCGCCAGGAACACCGAGAGCCCAATCGCAAAGAGGATCTTTCGCTCGAACCGGCTCATTGCGGCACCTCGAGGAACGCGCTGCGGAACTCGACGTCCCGCTCCGCCTGGCAGATGCGCCGGCGGACGATGCTCATCGTGATCGGTCCGACCGGATCGGTTCCCGACCCGGGACGGATGAGCTCGCGGCACTGCTTCTTCGAAATCGGATTGAACTCCGCCCGGACGAAGAAGTAGATCTGTCTTCCTCCCTGCTCTGCGTATTGCTTGGGCTCCCCGACGAAGAGCCCTTCGACGGCGAGGCAACGATCGAGCACCTGCTCGAGCGTCTTGAAGCGCATGCTCTTCGTCCCAATGCGAACTAGGTATCCGTCTTCCCAGAGATCCCGTGTGACGTCGCAGCTGAACGAACGATGCGCCAATCGGTTGTTGGAGCCTTTGAAGTGCGTGCTGACTTCCACGACCAGTCGCTTTCGAAGTCCGCCAGAAAGCTCGCGGCGGACGCGATCGTCAGCCAGATCCTTGGCTGAGAAAGAGACCTTTGGCGCGCCGCGATCCCACACGATTCGCATGTCACGCGCAGGCAGGTGCGACTGCGCGTAGGCGACCGCGCTCGTGAGCAAGACCAACGCTGCGAGCCAAGGTCTCACAGCCGAATGAACCCCACGACGGTGGACAGGCCGATCTGGAACACGCCCACGCGTGTGTCGAAGCGCACCCCGATGTCGAAGGTGAGGTCCATCGGGTAGCGGGAGAAACCGCTGTAGCCAAGCACCCCAGCGCGCGGGTCTCGAAGGTTCGACAAGGCGAGAACGCCGATGAGCGTGTAGAGGTTGATCTCTCGAAGTCCGTGCTCGCGCGCGCGCTCGTAGACGGGCACGTTGTATCCAACGTCGAGCCGCCAGGCGAGCTCACCGAGGTAGCTGTTCTCGATCGAGGTATTGAGCAGATTCGGCGGCGGGCGAGCGTCGAGCTGCATCTCGAGGAACCGGGCGGGGATCAGATCGCTGAGGTCCGAGATGTGAAACAGATAGAAGAAGGGGGTGTTGCCGAACGAGGCGCCCCCGTAGGCTCTGAGGAGAATCGTGTGGTTCCACGGAAGGCGCCACCACCGGCGCACCCATGCTTGGATCCTCAGGTAGTCGTAGTTGCTTCCGAGAAAGCGCGTGCCCACGGAAACCTCTCCGTTGAACAAGACGCCCTCCTTCGTGATCCCAGGATCGTCGCGCTTGTCGAAAATGAGCGTGAATCGAAGCGTGGAAACGAAGCTGCGGCCGTCTTGGATCGCGAAATTGATCGGCACGATGTCGTTGCCTCGCGTCTCGCTTGCCGCCTCGGGACGGCTCAGCACGCTGACGATGTCGCCAATCCAATCGAGCTGGTAACGCAACTTGGTAGTGAAGTCCTTCCCCGTTCCGAGCACGAACCCGCCGCGGCGATAACGAACCACGGCGTTCTTGACGTCGGACGTGCCCGGACAGGTCGGCATTCCACAGGGCACGCTCACGAGTGGCTCTATCCCGTAGAATTCCCGACCGTTGAGGAAATAGGAAGCGAAGCGAACCCCGTACTCGTCCTTGATCAACTTGGGGTAATCGAGGTCCACCCGGCCGCCTTGCTGGAACTCGCTCAGCAGCGCCGTGCCTGAGAGCCGAATGCCGAGGCCCGCAAGATTGGTCTCGGTGACCTTGAACCCGAACCAGGGGAACAGCGTGCGTCCGCTGTCTGTCGTTTCCTTCACGCTTTCCGAGAGCCCGGCGACGAGCTGCTCGATGATGACCGTGTTGCGCTCTTGCACGTCGACGACCATCACCACGTATCCGCGCTCGGCGCCCCGCTCGAGCCGGATGTCGACGCCATCGAACCAACCGGTGCCCATGAGCCGCCACTCGGTGGCCAGGAGCTCGGGTGATTCGGGATCGAGGAAGTCGCCCGGCTTCAGGGGAACGAACTTGCGAATGAGACGCGCCTTGGTGCGCTTGTTGCCACTGACGACGATGCCTTCGAGCACGTACCGGACCTGAGACGTGCCCGGCTCGACATCGATCGAATCACTTGCGTCGCCGTAGCGGTCGACGAACGCTCCATCGTCGGCGACGTCGGGTGCGGGCGGCTCGACCACGTCTCCCGGCCGATACGGATCGCCCTTCGAATCGGAGTCCTGCGCGCTCGCGACGATCGGCGACGCGAGAAGCGTTACGGCGATCAGGCTCGAAAGCCAGCGTCTCGGTCGCAAGCGCGGGCCCACGAAGCCGAGATTACTCCAGCGGCGGGAGCGAGGCGAGAAGCCAAAGGCAGCCAGCGACAACCACAAACACGGCGCCCACCCATCCCAGGGTGCGCCAGAAACCCATCTGCCTACCGTCGTCTTTCGACTTCACGGGAGCAGTTGTAGCAGATTCCGCGGTAAAGGAGGGGGAATAGTCGAGGCCGTTCCAGATCTCTCGCGACCGTTGGGGCTCATCGGCGCCGGGCCGGCGGATGATCCGGATCGTTGCGTCGTCGTCGGGCTCTTCCATGCGTGGACGGAGGCCGGACACCGGCGTGTCGTCCGTTCGGCGAAGCGCCGCGAGACCTTCTTCGAAGGCCTGCACCAGCGGAAGCTGGGTCGGGTTCTTCGGCGGCAGCTCGGAAGTCGCGTCGCGGAGCGATGGGGGGAGCGTCTCTCGCGGCGGGGGAACCGCGTCGACTCGAAATGTGCCTTCCGTCCACTCCAACGCCGCGACGAAGTCGGCGGGTGTGCCGCCATCGATGCTGACATCGCTCAGCTCGCCCTTGTCGTAGTAGCCAATGGCCAGGCGTCCGCGATGCTCCAGCAAGAGCCGGCCGGTGAGACCGGCGTTCTCGCAATAGCGCATGAGGTCTGGCGGCGGGTGAACCGCGAGGGAGCCGCGCCGCGTGGTGTCCGTACCGCGCGTGACCGGTAGGTGGGGGAGTTTAGGATAGACGGCGAATTGACCGTCGCGCAGCGAAAGAAGGGTCTCGATAGCCTGCTCGTCCTGCACGCTGGCGCCGTTGTCGGCGATCTGGCCGTGCACCAGTTGTATCGTGCCTGAGCCCGACGTGCTTTGGAACGCGAGCACTCCGGTCGTTCCGATCTGCTCGAGACCGCCAAGCACGCCGCCAACGCCCTCTTCGGGGATCGGGCCCTCGAATACTGCCTCCGCAACCATGACTCCTTGGATTGCTGCTGCGCGGCGCGATTGTCAAGGCGCTTCCTGTGCCTCGGCGCGGTCGAAAGAGTCCAGAATTTCCAGTTATTGTGCCCTCGTGAATGGAGCCCGCGTGCCCGACATGAAGGCCGTGATGCGACGCGCAAATCTTGCGCGTGTTCGCGAGAGAACGACGTCTCACGGCACCTTCGGGAAAACGTCTCTCAATAGGGACGAGAACCTTGTTTTGCAGGGTTTCGTGGAGTTACAGTCATTGCGACCGGGCGGCCAAAAGAACACGAGAGCCGCCGCCTTTGCTTCAATCAGCGAGGAGGGTGCGATGGACGAACCGAGGAGCGACTTTCGTCGCGAGCTAGAAGCGCGCGGCGTGTCACGTCGCGAGTTCATGGGCTTCTGTTCCGCGATGGCCGTGATGTTTGGCTTGCCGAAAGGCGCAACGGCCATGATCGCGGATGCGATCGAGAACAAGGAGAAGCCTACGCTCGTCTGGCTCAACTTCCAGGACTGCGCGGGTAACACCGAGTCGTTCCTGCGAGCGAGCAAGCCGACTGCGGCCGAGGTGATTCTCGATCTGATCTCGATCGATTACCACGAGGTCATCATGGCGGCGGCGGGTCACCAAGCGGAGGAGAACCTCCACAAGGTCGTCGAAGAAAAGAAGGGCGCGTACATCGCCGTGGTCGAGGGTTCGATCCCGACCGGCGCGAACGGCGCGTACTGCACGGTCGGAGGAAGGTCCGCCATGCAGATCGCAAACGAAGTCTGCAGCAGCGCGCTCGCGACCGTGTGCGTCGGCACCTGCGCATCCTTTGGCGGCATCCCCGCCGCGTCGCCGAATCCGACCGGCGCGTTGGGCGTCTCCGATGCGGTTCCGGGGCTCAAGAACCTGATCAATCTCTCTGCATGCCCGGTCAATGCGCAGAACCTCACCGCGACCCTCGTCTACTTCCTCACGTACAGCCGCTTCCCTGCCCTCGACAAGCTGAATCGCCCGCTTTTCGCTTACGGAAAGTCGATTCACGACAACTGCGAGCGGCGTGCGCACTACGATTCGGGTCAGTACGTCGAGCAATGGGGCGACGAGGCCCATCGCGACGGCCATTGTCTCTACAAGATGGGCTGCAAGGGCCCCGTGTCGTTCCAGAACTGCCCAAACGTCGGATGGAACGACAACACGAGCTGGCCCATCGCATGCGGCCACGGCTGCATCGGCTGCGCCGAGCCGGACTTCTGGGACAAGATGACGCCGTTCTACTCGCACCTCCCAGGCTTCCCGGGCTTCGGTCAGGGATCGGACATCGACAAGATCGGGTTCTGGGCGACGATCGGCGTCACCACAGCATTCGCAGGACACACCTTGGTACACCTCGGAAAGAAGATCGTGAAGAGCGGCGCCGATCACGCACCTGATGGACCGCCCGCAAGCACCGATGAAGGAGGCGCAGAATGACCCATATCGTTGTCGACCCGGTAACCCGCATCGAAGGCCACTTGCGCGTCGAGGCGGAAATCGACGGCGGGCAGGTCACCGACGCCTGGTCCTCCTCGACCATGTTCCGTGGAATCGAAATCATTCTCCAGGGCCGAGATCCGCGCGACGCTTGGGCGTTCGTTCAACGGATCTGTGGCGTCTGCACGACGGTGCACGCCATCGCTTCCATTCGCGCCGTCGAAGATGCGATTGGTGCCAAGCCGCCACCCAATGCGCGACTTCTGCGAAACCTGATCATCGCGTCACAGTGCATCCAGGACCACGTGATCCATTTCTATCATCTGCACGCGCTCGACTGGGTCGACATCGTGTCGGCGCTGGACGCAGACCCGAAGGCCACGTCCGCGCTTGCGCAGTCGATTTCGGATTGGCCGAAGTCGAGCGAGAAGTACTTCGCCGGCATCAAGGCGCGGGTCAAAGGCCTGGTCGATCGCGGCCAGCTCGGCCCATTTGCCAACGCATACTGGGGCCATCCTTCGTACAAGCTTCCGCCCGAGGCGAACCTCATGGCGGTCGCGCACTACCTCGAGGCGCTCGAATGGCAGCGTGAGTTCATCAAGATGCACGCCATCCTCGGCGGCAAGAACCCGCACCTTCAGAGCTTCCTGGTAGGCGGCATGGCCACACCGGTCGATCCGGACAAGCAGGCTTCACTGAACATCCACACGATCGCGGCGTTCAAGAAGATGATCGCCGAGGCGCAGCAGTTCGTGAGCCAGGTCTACATCCCGGACCTTCTCGCGGTGGCATCCTTTTACAAGGACTGGGCGGGCCACGGCGGTGGCGTCGGCAACTACATGGTGTTCGGAGAGTATCCGCTCGACGACGAGGCCGATCCGGACCTCTTCTTCAAGCCCGGCATCATCCGCAACAAGGACATTTCGAAGGTCGAGGAATTCGACCCGTCGAAGATCACCGAACAGGTTGCGCACTCCTGGTACGACTACGAGGGCGGCAACGAGAAGGCGATCCACCCCTCGGAAGGTGAGACCAAGCCGAACTACACCGGGCCCGAGCCGCCTTTCGAACGCCTGGACACGGCCAATGGGTACTCGTGGCTCAAGTCGCCTCGCTATGACGGCGTGCCGATGGAAGTGGGACCGCTTGCACGAATGTTGGTCAACTACGTGCGCGGCCACGAACAAGTCGTCGGCCTCGTCAATCATGTCCTGAAGACCTTGGACGTCGGTCCCGAGGCGCTGTTCTCGACCCTTGGCCGAGTGGCGGCGCGCGGCATCGAGACCCAGATCTTGGTGGACAAGATCGGGGACTTCGTCGACGAGCTCGCGGCGAACATGGGGAGCGGTGAGCTCCGTATTCACGACAACTCGAAATGGGACCCGTCCACCTGGCCCAAGGACTCGATGGGCGCTGGCTTCCACGAGGCGCCGCGCGGCTCCCTGAGCCACTGGGTGCACGTCAAAGATGGGAAGATCGCGCGCTACCAGTGCGTGGTTCCGAGTACCTGGAACGCAGGGCCACGCGACGCGGACGGGGTACCGGGGCCGTACGAAGCCGCCTTGGTTGGAACCCCAGTCGCCGATCCCGAACAACCGATCGAGATCCTGCGAACGGTCCATTCGTTCGATCCATGCATGGCCTGTGGCGTGCACGTGGTCGAACCCGGAGGGCGCGAGGTCACTCGCGTAAAGGCGCGATGACCCCTCCAAGCGCCGCGGGGACCCAGGCTGGCGTGAGTCACCAAGCACATGCGCACAGCCCCGAGATAGAGCGTGTTTACGTCTGGGATCTGGTCGTGCGGATGAGCCATTGGATCATCATGCTGACGACGTTCATCCTCGCGATTACGGGGATCTACATCGGCAAGCCGTACTTGACTCCGGCGGGTCCTGCGGGCGAGATGTCAGTCATGGGCACGATGAAGGTCGTGCACTTCTACTCCGCGATCATCTTCACGCTGGCGGTGTTGGTCCGCATCGGTTGGATGTTCGTCGGTTCGTACTACGCC
>Ga0316197_10001723_pt1 | contig 15568 bp, 10 predicted proteins | sample OudBiesiAoxic_MG_FD_204939 | JGI IMG/M metagenome (GOLD analysis project Ga0316197, IMG submission 204939) | Coastal sediment microbial communities from Oude Bieten Haven, Netherlands - site A oxic | ecosystem: Environmental > Aquatic > Marine > Coastal > Sediment | place: Netherlands...
CCCAGGGCGAGCGAATCGATGTGAGCTCGCCGAACCCGAAGGTTTACATGCCGATCGGCAACTGCCTGATGGGGCATATCGACGGGCCCGATGCGATGGCGCTCGCTTGGTTGAAGAGCGCTGGTGTGCGTCAGATGCTCGGATACACAGTGCCGACTTGGTACGGATACGCAGGCTGGGGCTGCCTCGACTACTTCGTGGAGCAGCCGGGGCGCTATTCATTCTCTGAGGCCTTCATGGCGAACCAACACGCGATGATCCATCGCCTGGATTCGTGTTTTCCGGGGCTTGCGAGGGAGCCGCTTCGGGTTCCCGATGATGCGATGGGTCTGCGCGGGAAGATCAAGGCGACGCAGCGAGCCAAGGAACTCGGGCTTGGCGTCCAGGATGGGGTCGGACTGTTGTTCGATCGGGATGCGTTGGTTTTCTACGGCGACCCAGCCTGGGATGCACGCATGGCGGACGGCGATCTGGCATATGGCCAAGCGCTGACAGAGAAGGATGGGATCTGGACTTTCGAGGTGAAACCGGCGACTGGGGCAAACTCATTCGCGCCGGTGAACAAGAATGGTTCGCAGCGCGGCGGGCGCCCGATGGTGGCGTTTTTTCCCGAACGTCTCGATGGGGAAATCGAAATCCTAGAAGGTGGGGAACTTGGGGCGGTGGTGGCTGACGACTTCGTGCTGCTGCCGAACCCGAGGACGGTTGAGGAAGGGAAAGTCTACCGCGTGGTGTTCCGGGTGGCTGCGGCCGAGGGGTAGTGGTGACTGACAGAGTCTGCGGGAAATGGCGCTGGCTAAGGGTCGATTTTTGGCTTCGGACACGGGTGTTCTCTGGTCACTGTGACAGACACATTCTAGTTGGGGGCAGACACTTGGTTGCCTGAATCAGCCTTGCGGATGAGGTGTGTGGCGGTGGTTTTTTTGGGGACTTGGGTTTCCCAATTGGGGTTGCATTTCGACTGATCGGCACAGATCAGACAACCAAGTGTCTGCTCCCCGGGATCTCACTCCACCGAGCTGATCGACGCGACTGTGATCATGGCGCCGACGGTGAGCAGGACGAGCCCGTTCAGGCTGATGCCGAGAAGGGGGAAGAGTCTGCTACTCTGGGTTTGCCGGCTGCGGATCAAGCCGGTGACGCCCAGCGCTAGGCCGACCAGCGCGAGCACGAGGTTGCAGAGAAACGCGATGCTCAATGTGACGAGAGATTTCAGCATCGCCACTTCTTCTGGCCTGCTGTAGTCGTACACGACGCTGCGTTGGATGGTCGTGATGTAGACGAGAATCGTGACGAAGCACAGGCTGCAGATGCTACCGATGACAAGCGAAGCTATCCCGGAGGCCGGGTGTCCCAAGCCGCGACCTTGGCTGAGCTTTGGGGGAGTGCGCGGGGGTAGATAAGGGCTCTCGATGGTCTGCGGGTTCGGGTTCGGCCAGCTCTGGATCAGCCCGGTAGGTGATCCTTGTCGGGTACCCTTGCTACTGGTCTACTGGCTGACGCGCATCGGCATCAGGACGTAGAGAAAGGAGCTATTGGTCTTGATGACGCCGGGACTCATCTCGTCGATCAGATCGAGAAAGACCTCGTCGTCGCTGAGGTTGCGCAGTGGAGCCATCAGGAAGTCCGGGTTGAACGCGATGGCGAACTCCTTGCCTTTGTAGATCACCGGGATGGTCTCGTCTGCCTCTCCGACATCGGGGGAGTTGGCAGCGAGCTCGATGCGGTCTTCGGCGAAGGTAAACTTGATCGAGTTCGTCTTGTCGTTGGCAAGTAGCCCGATGCGGTTGACCGAGGAGAGGAAGGTCTCGCGCTCGAGCGTGATGCGCTCGCGGGTCTGCTCCGGGATCACCTGCTTGTAGTTCGGGTAGTTGCCCTCGATGAGCTTGCTGACCAAGAGGTTCTGGTTCAGCTGGAATGCGACCTGGGTTTCGCTGACGGAGATCCGGACCTCACCCTCATCCGAGAGGAGGCGCTGCAGTTCGTTGATGGCCTTGGTCGGCACAATGACGTCGATCTCCTGGCTCTCCGGAAACTCGAGATCCTCGCAGCTATACAGCGCGAGGCGGCGGCCATCGGTCGCGACGAGGGTGAGGGCATTGTCTTTGAACGAGCAAAAGATCCCATTGAGCACGTAGCGTGTCTCATCGGTGGAGATCGCATACGAGGTCATCTTCAGCCCCTCCTTGAGCGCCTTCTGCGAGATCTTGAACTCGCGCGCGTTGTCGAATGTCGGCAGCGGAGGGAACTCGCTGTCGCTCAGGCCGAGGATCTTGAAAAACGATGGGCCGCTGCGGATGCTCGCGGCGTGCTTGGCATCCACCTCGACCGTCACCTGCTCGGCTGGGAGTTCCCGGATGATCGTCGCCAGGCGGCGTGCCGGGAGTGTGGTCGCCCCCTCCTTCTCCACGTTCGCTGTGACCTGACCAGTAACACCGACGTCGAGGTCGGTGGTCGTCAGCTTCAGCTGGCCGTCTTTGGCCTCGAGGAGGACGTTCGAGAGGATCGGCAAGGTGGTGCGCGTGCTGACGACGTGCTGGACTTGCTGTAGACCTTCGAGGAACTGCTCCTTCGTAATCGAAAACTTCATGGTGGAATGGCTGGTCGGTCGGCTGCTTCGCGTAAAAATTGGGTGATCGGCGGGATCGATCGGCTCTAGCCAATAGTTTGAACCTCCGAATTATTGGGCGGTATTGTACGGATATGGCATAGGGTGTCTAATCAAAAGATCGGTCAGTTCTTGGCTCTGCCCGGTGATGTGAATAAGCTGTGAATAAAGCGAAAAACGGCCCCGCCCTTTGGAGAGGGCGAAGCCGCCGGGGTAGGGGATCTGCCGCTGATTGTTGGTTTCTGAAAGTCTACATGTTCGACAGACGAGTCGAGAGCATGGCGACCGCCTGGCGGGTTTCCTTCGAGTCCTCGATGCACTGCTCGATCTTGCGGGCGGCGTGGATCACCGTCCCGTGGTCGCGCCCGCCAAATGCCTGGCCGATCTCGACCAGCGAGTGGTCGGTCATGGTGCGCGAGAGGTACATGGCGACCTGGCGCGGGAAAGCGATGTTGGCGGGGCGGCGCTTGCTGGTCATGTCCGCCAGGCGGATATCGAAATGTTCGGCGACCTCCTTCTGGATCCGGTTGATGGTGACGCGGCGGCGTCCTTCCTCTCGCAGGATGTCCTTGAGCAGATTCTCGATCGCATCGTCGTCGAGCGATTTTCCGGAGAGCGAGGTGTAGGAGGCGAGGCGCATCAGGCCACCTTCGAGGCGGCGCACGCTCTTGCGGATGCGATCGGCGAGGAATTCGACGACGTGGTCGTCGAGGGTGACGTTCCACTCGTCCATCTTGCGTCGCAGGATGGCGATGCGCGTCTCCACATCGGGTGGTTGCATCCCTGCAGTCAGCCCCCACTCGCAGCGCGAGACGATGCGTTCTTCGAGGTTGGTAATCTCGTTGGCCGGACGGTCACTAGTCAGAACGATCTGGCGCCGCCCGTCGGAGAGGCTGTTGAAGGTGTGGAAAAACTCGTCCTGGGTCGATTCCTTGCCGGCGAAGAATTGGATGTCGTCGATGAGCAGGACATCCGCCTGGCGGTACTTCCTGCGGAACTTCATCAAGCCGTTGCGGATCGAGTCGATGAAGCCGTTGGTGAATTCTTCGCTGGTGATGTAGACGACCCGCGATTTTGGGTTGTGCTCGAGGATGCGGTGTCCGATCGCGTGCAGCAGGTGGGTCTTGCCGAGCCCGGCCCCGCCGTGGATGAACAGCGGGTTGTAGGTCATGGCCGGGCGGTCGGCGACGCTGAGGCAGGCGGCGTGGGCGAACTCGCTGTTGGATCCCGGAACGAACGACTCGAAGCGGTAGCGCGGGTTTAGGCCAGCGCGGCGGCTGAGGCGGTCGAGCTCGGGATCGATCGTGCGGACCTTCGGTTGGCCTGGTTTGCCGGGTGGGAGCGAGCGCGGGACGTTGAGCGGGAGCTCGCCCGGCCCGTTCTGCATCGGAGCCATCTCCTCTGGGTAGTCCGGCTCGGTGCCGGCGCCAACGTTGTGTGGCTCGACCTCTTCAGCGTCATCTTCCCATTCGGCGTCGGTCTCCGGTGGCGCGTCCTTCGTCTGGGGTTTGCTAGCGACGCTGAAGCGGATCTCGTGCGAACCCGGCAGGACCTCGCCGACCGCCTGCTGCAGGGTGTGGAGATAGTTGCTCTCGATCCACAGTTGGAAAATCTTGTTCTGGACCTGGATCAACAGGGACTCCTCGTCAGCCTCCAGCAGCGTGGCTCCAGAGAACCAACGCTTGAAAGTGTCCTGGCTGACTCGGCGTTTGAGGGCAGTGCAGATTTCTTTCCAAATGAGTTTCAGGTCACCAGTTGACATGTAGCGAGAGAACCGGGTTGAGCGTGTGAGAGGAGTAGGGAGCTGCCCGGTGCTGATCGCTGGCCGATCCGCACACCGAGCCTATCGAGGTAGCCGCCCAGTGAGGCTGGGCGGCTACTGAGACGCGATCTAGGACGATCGGCGGCTGGTTGTTGGTAATTTTAATCATTCGGGCTCGCTAACGACTAACAATTATATAAAATCGATGGCGAAGGGTGCTGGATAGGGCAGAGTCTGAGGGACTTGGATAGAAGTCCGAACTGGCTCGAGTAAGGCGCCAATTTTGAGCCTAGAGAAATAGTTCAAACCGTTCGTAATAAAATGGTTACGAACGCGGATAATGTCCCCCTAAGCCGCAATTGATTCGGCGTGTGAATAGGTTTATTGGGAGTCTAAATATGCCGCAAGGAAAAAGATGAGGCTGCTGGGATTTTTCGCCCTAGCTAACAAAATTTTTAAATCTTTCTCAGAACTACTGGGGGGAATTCCAACCACTAGAATTGGTGTGGAAACGAGTCGGTAAATTTTGCGACAGAATCGTTGCGAATAATGGATGATTTATTCGTGGGTCTGAAGTCTGTGGCGCGGGGGGCGATCTGCAGCGCCGAGAGAGCCTCCTCGGCTTGCTGAGTCGTTGCCAGGCCTGATGATCTTTCAATCGGCCGCCGGTTGCCTGCCGCGAATGGGAACCGGCGAGCGGCGAGCGGCTGTTGCGACCCGGCCTGGTGGGGCACGGCCGGGGCTCAGGATTGGGGCGGAAGTTGGCGGGCAGGCGCGATTTCGCCCAGATGGTTAGCGCGGAGCTGCTAGCTCACATGCCGAACGCTTTTTCCATCTGCTCGCGCACGATTTTCAAGCGTTTGGTGTCACCGCCCCCGACCTCGGCGGTCGCCCAACCGGTGAAGCCGATGTCGCTGAGAGCCTTCTGCACGTCATTCCATGGGAGATCGCCGGCGCCGATTTCGGTAAAGCTTCCTTTCCCGTCATTCGCTGCGCGGCTGAAGCCTTTCACATCGAGTTTCACGCAGCGGCGGCCGAGCTGGCGGATCCATTCGCCGGGCTGGCCATATTTCCAGTGGTTCCCGATGTCGAAGTACTGGCCGACCCACGGGCTGTTGAAGCTGTCGATGAATTGGGTGTGGCGCTCGGCGCTCTGCTCTGGTGGCGCGTCGTGGTCGTAGAACATTTTGTTCCAGACGTTCTCGAACAGGATCGGCTGGCCGAGTGCGGCCGCGAGCGGGATGAGTTTCTTGATTTCCTGGCGCGCGCGCTCCTCGATCTCCGCGGCTGGGCCATCGCCGCCGCCGCCGACGACGATGAGGACGCCGTTGCCTCCGGCGGCGTGGGAGACGCGGATGCAGTGGGCGATGTTTTCATGACCAGCCTGACGCGTGGCCGCATCTGGGCTGGTGAGGCGTTGCTTCCAGTGGGCGTGGTTGATCGCGTTGTGGACGAAGACGCCGGACTCCGCGACTGCGGCGCGCGCCTCCTCGGCGGTGTAGGCACCGGCCTCGTCGAAGTCGACACCATCGAGCCCGGCCTCAGCGGCGAGTCCTAGCCGTTGGGCAAGGGTGAGTTTCTGATCGCCGATTTTCTTCGTGATCATGCCGAGTTTGACCGAGAGGAGGATCTGCTTGCCCTCGGGTGGGGTGACGATCTCGGGAGCAGCGGGTGCTGGCTTTTCATCCTGGGCTTTGGCCAGGCCGGGGAGGGTGATGGCGGCGGCGGCGCCTACAGAGAGAAGATGGCGGCGCGAGATCGTCGGGTCTGAGGAGGGCTGTTGCATGACCAGAGGTTAAGCCCCACTTGACCCGCTTGGCAAGCTGGCACGCAGCCAGCGAGGGCAATCTAGATTGTAGAATACCCCTGGGAGTCGGGGAGTCCCGTCCCGTCCGGGAGCTAGACGCTGCCGCCCCTCATTCAGGCGAGCCCGCTGCCTGGAGCGACTCATATCGATTTTCCAATTCGTTTGGTCGCCCAGGAAGCGAATGTGCAAGCCTTTTCTATGCGCACTTCCACTGCAGAGGAGTCGGAGAATCGCTGGATTGTTAGTTGATGGCGATGGTGTTGGAGAGTGGGATGCGCTTGCAGGATTAGCGATCTTGGCGTCACCCGTCGCTGGCTACCTTGCCGGTGTAGGTTGAGCGGTGTAGGTATCCTCGATTCTCAGGGTGCCGTCATCGGTGAGCGTGTGGGTATAGCGTCCCTCGACTACAATCGTCCGCTCATCGACGATCCGAAAAGGTTTTCGCCACCCGATCTGGTCACCATCCTTCATGATGCAGATGCCACTTTCTTTAAACTCCCGCGTATAGTTCCTGCCGGCGTGTTGGTACGCCCACGTGCCAAGGATGGCGTGGTTTTTGAGCGCTCGGGTATGGAGCTTGTAAGGATTCATCGTCCCGGATCGACTCTTGACCACACCAGACGGATTCGAGACGATGCAGCGAAACTTGCTTCCGATGTCCCAGAGTGTCGTCGCTGGTGTCGTGTAGCTTGGGGAGCTTGCGCCTGGGATATCGATCTGGTTCTTCTGCCACTGGTAACTCAGATTTTCTCCCGAAGCGGCGACTGAGAAGGCGGCCGCAGCGGGGACTGCGATTGAGGTGTCGCTCGCTTGCCTTGTAATGACTGGAGATCCAGGATTGGGCGCTGCGGATTCACCTCGGGTGATATTGTAGGTCACCCCTGCGTCCGTCTTGAAAGTGAACTCGCCATCCGCTTCTATCGTTGCAATCGCCTCCTGACTGTCAGTCCTGGTCACAGTGATCGGTGATCCCTCAAACGGGCTCTGCACGGTGCAGGTGGTTCCCTTCTCGCTAAATATCTGCACCCCTCCGATCGCTCCATCCAACGCGCGGAACCTCGCCGTGACGAGGAATGCGCCCACGGCACGCAAGCGGGTGAACTCGGCGTCGGTCTGGTCGTCCCAGTTGGGGAAGAGTCTTATGACACCGTCGTGGCTCTGCAGCAGCATGTTATTGATCGCCTCAATGATACCCGCTGTCTCGATCCCACCACCGCGTTTCTGGGAGACGATCCCGTTCGACTCTGGCTTCCATCCCTTGATGGCCTCGATCACCCGATCCGCGGGGTAGTCTGCCCTCACCGCCATGACGAACATCATTCCGAAGTCATTGGAATCTTGCCAGCCGCCAAAGCGCTGGGGATGAAACATGTTTCCCTTATCGAGGGTGTTGCAGGTGGCGATCTTGTAGGCCGGCAAGGTTCCGTGGCTGATGTTGTCAAAGGTGGTTGTGAACATCAGCCCGGTATTGCGTGCCCCGCCGCTGAACGATAGGGCTTCCATCACGTCATGAACCCCGTCCGGCCTGAAGGTTACCGTGTCTCCCCACCGCTGGAGCCGGTACTTGCTCATGTTGTCGAGAATGTCCTGCCAGTGAACCCGGCGGTCCGCATCGCGCCCGAGTTTGACGCTTGCCGCGATGATCTCCCGGTAGAGGAATTGTACCGCACCTAGGCTGAACATATCGTTCGCGGTGAACCAGTCGGCCCCTTCGTGGACGGAGCCGTAGACATCGAATCTTCCGTCTACCGGCTCACCGATATAGTCGTCGTAGAAATCTGCTACCTCCAGCATCAGAGGGTAGCAGGTCTCGTTCAGAAATTTCGAGTCCTGGCCGTACTTCCATTTCCACACGAGTGGCAGGATGCCGAAGATCGCGTTGGTGGGCATGCATCCATCTTCGTGCACCCATGATCCTTCCCCGCAAGAGGTTCCATGGGAGGTGAACGAGAGTTCGAATGCCACGCCCCTGCAGTCCGGGGGCATGCGGGCTTCGATCTGTGGGGAGACCCAGCGGTTGGCTACTCTTCTCCGCCCGGTATTCTCCGAATAGTATTTGATCGTCTCAATATACGGGTCAACGAGGTCGACGTGGTTGGACGAGAAGGTTCCGTAGTAGGGGTTCTGCCCGTTGTAGTTCACGGAAATGTTGCTGAACCACATCATATCGTCACTCCGGCTCCACGGTCCCCAATGTCCCGGCGCGTCCCCGGGCGCATTGTCGCTAGCGCTGCGTGCGCAGGATCCCATCAGGTGAAGATGGTTGTACCAATATTTTTGGATGTCGTCGCCCAGGCTGATATAGGATTGGAGCCAGAAGCGCTTCCACCAAGCCTTGTGTTCGGTGTAGATCTCCTCGATACCTGCGACTGTCATGTCTCGTGCGCTGGCCTGCACGGCGGCGAAGGGGGAGGGGGCATTTTTGGTATGGTCGGCCTGGAGGAAGATCCTTACGACTGCCCCGTCTGCGGGCAGGGTGAACTGGAGTCTGGCATCGTTGTGATGATCGGTCGTCTGGGTCGTCTCCGCGCCCAGCACTCTTGCCGCGACGGCGCCTTTCACATAGAACGGCGCGCCTTCGGCGTTCGGCTCCTTGGTGACCCATGCTACAGGGCCGGCATGACCTGCGCGCAGGTCGACATACTCGTTGCCGATGACGGAGAGAGTTGCCTGTAGTGGGACGCGAGCGCCGCTGTTGGTGGATAGCTCCAACACGATTGCATTGGTAGAATCTGAGATGTAGGTCTTGGTCTGAACCGCAGCCCCAGCCATCGTGCAACTGGTCCTGATCTCGGAGTTCTTGATGTCTTGGGTCACTCGGTAGGCGCTACCCGAATCGGTCCCGGAAGATTTTTCTAAGGTCAACACGGCAAGATTGAGAATGTGTTGAGACCATCTCCCGGCCGCGACATCGTTCCCGGCGTGAAACCCGTTTTTGCCGAGGTAGAATTTCAGCGAGTGCTCGCTCCCCCCCAGGTGAACCCCGAGATCCCCGTTGCCCAAGTAAGCGCCCTTGTGCAGAGTCCTACAGGTATCATCATCCCAGGTGCTGGTGTAAGTCGGGGAATACTGCTCCAATAGCGCGGCGACAGTGCCCCAGTCAGCTTCGGCGCTTGCAGGAGCGAAGGGTGCCAGAGTTAAGCATAATAGAACGATCACAGCCGTTCTGTATGGGTGTTTGGAGCGCCTTGGATCGTTGTTTTTCATCTCTGTGGGACCCGTCAGAACCGGACGGGAGCAGCGTAGCAGAGCCCTGAAAAATGCCGCAACCCATCGTTTGCGCATTTTTTTACCCCTCCGTGGCCAGGGTCCTGGATGCAGGAGGTGTCGGTCGTCTTGTGGAAGAAGTTCGCTGATTTCCGCGAGGGTGCAGGCTTTCCGGCCTGGGCTTTGGGAGTCGCCCGATTTGAGGCGCTCGCCTGGCGCCGCGACAAGGCACGTGACCGTCTGGTGTTGGATATTGATGAGGTGCGTGCGATGTTCGAGGCAGGGAACCCTCACCAATAGTCTACTGTGCACCGCCATCTAGTTACAAACGCCATCTCCATCTGCCTCGCTGTTGCCGGCTCGACGGCCGCGGCGGCTCCAGTGGACTTTGTCCGTGATGTGCGCCCGATCTTTGAAGCCAACTGCTATGACTGCCACGGTGCAGAGAAGCAGAAATCTGGGTTGCGCCTCGATGTCCGCGAGGCTGCCTTCGAGGGCGGAGAGTACCACAGACCAAACATCGTGCCCAAGGACGCAGATTCGAGCAAGTTGCTCCACTTCGTGCGGGGTGACGACGAAGAGATACGCATGCCCCCAAAAGGGGCGAGATTGTCTGCGGCGGAGATCGCTACGCTGAGCGACTGGATCAATCAGGGCGCCGACTGGCCGGAGGGGGCGGATCGGGTGCGCTTGGAGGATCGCCGAGATCACTGGTCGTTTAAACCGCTCGCCGTGCATGATGAAACTGCTTCGATCGACGAATTTATCGGGGGGAAACTGGCTGCTGTGGGGCTGAAGATGTCGCCTCCTGCCGACCGCCGCACCTGGTTGCGACGGGTCTACCTCGATCTCATCGGCCTGCCGCCGAGACCGGAGGAGGTCACCGCCTTCCTGGGAGATGATAGCGATCGTGCCTACGAGAAGGTGGTCGAGGACTTGCTCGCCTCCCCACGCTATGGCGAGCGTTGGGCGCAGCACTGGCTCGATGTCGTACGCTACGCCGATACCCACGGCTTCGAGGTCAACACCCCGCGCCCGAACGCCTGGCCGTACCGGGACTACGTGATCGAGGCCTTCAATAGCGACACTCCCTTCGACCAGTTCATCCGCGAGCAGCTCGCTGGTGACCAGCTCGGCAAAGACCCGGCGACCGGATTCCTAGTCACGGCGGCGCGGCTCCTGCCAGGGCAGATCGGCAAAGATGCGCCCTCGATGCGTCTTGCCCGCCAGGATGAACTCGGGGAGATCGTGATCAACACCAGCGAGGCGTTTCTCGGGCTCAGCGTCGGTTGCGCGCGATGTCACAATCACAAGTTCGACGCGATCTCAGCAAAGGATTACTACGCGATGCAGGCGTTCTTTTCCGGGGTTTCGTACGGCGACCGCCGGATCGATTCGCCCGAAGCTGAGGCGCAGCGGCGCGAACTGGAGGCGTTCCAAGACCGCCTGCGTGAGATCGATCGAAGCGTCGCCGGGTTTGTCCCGCTGGCGGGTTCCGGGGTCTCGCGCCCGTCGGTGAGTGCCCGCTTGAACGTCGAACGGTTCGCCCCAGTGAAGGCGCGCAAGGTCCGCTTCACAATCAACAAGACCAACCTCTACGAACCGTGCCTGGACGAACTCGAAGTATTCGACACCAGTGGGAAGAACGTCGCACTGGCTTCGCTGGGTACCGTCCCGACTGCCTCCGGTAGCAATGTCGAAGCCAACCGCCACCAGCTCGAGTTCGTCAACGACGGCGAGTTCGGCAACTCGCGCAGCTGGATGTGTAGCACCGGTGAAGGTTGGGTGATGTTGGAGTTTTCAAGCGAATTCACCATTGATCGAATTGTCTGGGGGCGCGATCGCCAGGGGGAGTTCTCGGATCGCCTCGCTACGGACTACCTGATCGAGATCGCTGATGGTTCTGGGAACTGGCAGCGGGTGGCGGATTCGACCGATCGGATCAAGGGGGATCCGAAAGCCCCCGAAGCGTCCACTGCCTTCGCGCCCGAGCACCAGCAGGAAGGCGAGGCCCTGCTTGCGGAGAAGCGGCGGATCGAGGCGAGGGTGGCAGGCTTGGAGGCAGTCCAGATGGTCTTCGGTGGGGCATTCGGAAAGCCGGAACCGACGCACCTGCTCAATCGTGGCGATGCCGAGCAGCCGAAGGAGGAGGTCGCGCCTGCAGTGCTGAGTGCGCTGGGCGATCTCGCGCTCCCGATAGACGCGCAGGAGCACGAGCGCCGTCTCGCGCTCGCCGATTGGATCGCCGATTCGGAAAACCCGCTCACCGCCCGCGTCGCGGTGAATCGTATCTGGCAGGGGCACTTCGGCATTGGCCTGGTGGAAACCGCGAACGACTTTGGTCGCGTCGGTGCGCCTCCTTCGCACCCGCGCCTGCTCGATTGGCTGGCCGCAGAGTTCATCCGCTCTGGCTGGTCGGTGAAACACCTGCACCGTCTGATCCTGCTCTCGCAGACCTACCGCCAGGCGGCCGACATCGTTCCGGAAGCGCAGGCTAAGGACGCTGACGTGCGACTGCTGTGGCGCTTCCCGTCGCGCCGCCTCGAGGCCGAGCCCCTGCGCGACTCCATTCTTGCGGTGAGTGGTCAACTCAATCTAGAGGCCGGTGGTCCAGGGTTCGACCTTTTCAAATCCCGCGGTGGCCTAAACGGATTCCCTCCAGTTGAAGCATTCACCGGAGCGGGGCTGCGGCGCATGGTCTACGCGCACAAGATCCGCATGGAGCCGGACGCCGTTTTTGGGGCATTCGACTGCCCGGACGCGGGTCAGAGCGTGTCGCGTCGGCGCCAGAGCACGACGCCAACCCAGGCGCTCAACCTCTTCAACAGCCGCTTCGTCATCGATCGTTCCCGGGCGCTTGCAGAGCGGGTGGAGGAGAGCGAGGGCGAAGACATCATCGCACAGATCCGCTCGGTCTATCAGCTTGCCTACGGGCGCGATCCGCAGCCCACCGAACTCGCAGACGCCGCATCGGTTGTCCGAGAATTCGGCATTGCCACGCTCAGCCGCGCAATTTTCAACAGCAACGAATTCCTTTTCATCCCATGATTCACCAAGCCGAATACCTATCGCCCAGCGGTCGGCAGCTACTCGACCGGCGGGGATTTTTGACCAGTAGCGCCTCCGCGCTAAGCTCGATCGCGCTGGCCAGCCTACTTGGCCGCGAGGGCTTGTTAGCGAGCGGTCTGCAGATCGATCCAGCCCGTCCCTACGCGCCGCGTGCGCCGCACTTTGCGCCAAAAGCGAAGAACGTTCTGGTGATTTTCTGTGCAGGTGCCGTGAGCCAGCTCGAGACTTGGGACTACAAACCCGAACTGATCAAGCAGGACGGCAAACCCTTGGCCGGTGGGCCAGCCGTGACCTTCCAAGGCCCTGCCGGCAATCTTGCCCGGCCACAGTACGGATTCCGCCCGCAGGGTGAGACCGGCAAAATGGTATCAGACATGATCCCGCACCTAGCCGGGCTCACTGATGATATCGCCTTTGTCCACTCGCTGACCAGCAAGAGTAACACCCACGGGCCGGCGGAGAATTTCCTCTCGACCGGATTTGTCCAAGACGGGTTCCCGAGCATGGGTGGGTGGGTGAGCTACGCGCTGGGCAGTGAGAACCAAGACCTCCCGGCATTTGTCTCGATCCCAGATCCGCGTGGGGTTCCCCAGGCGAGCGTCAACAACTGGGGGCCCGGATTCCTGCCCGCCGAATTCCAGGGCACGACCTTCAGCGCATCAAAACCACTGCGCCATCTCGCGCCTCCGAATGGGATCGGCGATGCGGAAGATCGCGCTGCCCGATCGCTGCTACAACGGATGAACGCCCGCCACCTGGAGGGCCATCCCGGCGATGGCAAGCTCGCGGCGCGCATCGCCAGCTACGAACTCGCTGCCCGCATGCAGTTGAGCGTGCCAGAGATCGGCGATCTCAGCACCGAGCCGGCGCATGTCCTCAAGAGCTACGGCGCTGACGATCCCGGCAACGCGACCAAGGCCGGCTTCGCAAAAAATTGCATCCTCGCCCGCCGATTGATCGAGAGCGGCGTAAGGTTCGTGCAGCTGTTCAATGGCGCCTACGCCAGCGGTGGCAAACTGAATTGGGATGGTCACAACGATCTGAAGAATCAGTACGACGTGCATGCCGAGATTCTTGACCAGCCAAGCGCAGCGCTCATCAGAGACCTGCGCGACCGGGGATTGCTCGAGGAGACGCTAGTTGTCTGGTGCACCGAGTTCGGCCGGATGCCGATGTTCCAGAAAGGCTCGAGGGGGCGCGACCACAACCCCGATGGATTCACCTGCTGGATGACCGGCGCAGGAATCAAACCAGGCGTCAGCCACGGGGTCACCGACGATCTAGGGCGCGAGGCCGTCCAGGACATCCACCCGCTCTACGATTTCAACGCCACCATCCTCCACCTGCTCGGCTTAGACCACGAGAGACTAACATTCTACCATAACGGCATCGAGCGCCGCCTGACAAACGTCGAGGGGCATGTGATCAAAGAGGTGTTGGCGTAGCTGCGGAGAAGGGGCAGTGATTGATGAGCTGCCAAGATTACGGCTGCACCCGCACCGGGACTCCGAAATTGCCCTCTAATCAGCGCCATCCGACGCTGGCCCGGTTGAGATTGCTATGCCTGGGGCGCTGTGAGACGATACCATGCAAGAATGACTTCGATCTCCTAGCGGATCCCGCCCAGTCGCGCATAGTGGGGGCTTTATGAAACCAGACATGACATACCGATTTTCTTTCGGGCCATGGAACATCGGGGAAGGGGCTGACCCATTCGGCCCGGACGTCCGTCAGCCGTATCCCCATGAGGAGAAATACAAGCTATATCGTTCCCTCGGATTCGAGGGGGTACAATTGCACGACGATGATGCGGTTCCAGATCTCGACGGCAAGACACCGGCCCAGCTCCTGGCAGGCGCCCGGCTGCTGAAGTCCGCCTTGGACAACCAGGGTCTGGTGCCCGAGTTCGTGGCGCCGCGTCTGTGGTTCGCCGGTCAGACGGTCGATGGTGGCTACACCTCCAACTCGGCGAGTGATCGCAATTATGCATGGGAGCGGACTGTGAAGGCGGTGGATATCGCCAATGAGATGGGGTGCGGGGCGCTGGTGCTCTGGCTGGCACGTGAGGGCAGCTACATCCGCGAGGCGAAGGACGCCAAACTGGCATACGAGCGGATTCTGGAAACGATCAACCGGGTCCTGGACTACGATCAGGATATCGAAATTTGGATCGAGCCAAAACCCAACGAGCCGACCGACCAGGCGTATGTGCCGACGATCGGGCACGCGCTAGCGTTGTCCTACGCGTCTGAATCTCCCGGGCGAGTGAAGGGCTTGATCGAGACGGCACATGCCCAGCTCGCCGGTTTGGACCCGTCCGATGAGATGGCGTTCGCGCTGGCACACGACAAGCTGGCCAGCGTCCATCTGAATGATCAGAACGGGCTCAAATACGACCAGGACAAGAACTTTGGGTCATCGAATCTTCGCGCGGCATTCAATCAGGTCCGGGTGTTGGAATCTGCGGGCTACGGGAGTCGTGGCGAGTTCATCGGTCTCGATGTCAAGGCGATGCGCACCCAGAAGGGGATGCCTGTCACGGAGCACCTAACTGGCAGCCTGCAGATCTTCAACCACCTGGTCGAAAAGGTGCGCAGCTACGATCTTGAGAGGGAGGCCGCATTCCGCGAGGCGCGGGACTACGAGGGGCTCGAGCTCTATGTCGTCGAACATCTCCTCGGAGTTGGAAAGTTCGCCCAGCCAGCGCAATTAGGGCCGAAACTCGTCGAAACCAAAGCATGAAAGATTACCGCATCAATCGACTATTCAACGCCCGCTCGGGACGATGTTTCGACGTCGCCGTCGATCATGGATTCTTCAACCAGCCTGGATTTTTGACCGGGATCGAAGACATGTCGGCCGTGGTGAAGACTCTCGCCGAAGCCGGCCCCGACGCGGTCCAGCTGACGCTCGGTCAGGCGCGGCACCTCCAATCGATTCCTGGCAAACAGAAACCGGCGCTCGTCCTGCGGACTGACGTCGCGAACATCTATGGCAAGGAGTTGCCGGCGACATCGTTCAGCAGAATGATCGACGAATGCATCCTGCAGGCGGTTCGTCTGGATGCCTCATGCGTGTGCGTCAACCTGTTCCAGATCCCGGGTGCCCCGGAGGT
>Ga0316197_10001725_pt1 | contig 15556 bp, 13 predicted proteins | sample OudBiesiAoxic_MG_FD_204939 | JGI IMG/M metagenome (GOLD analysis project Ga0316197, IMG submission 204939) | Coastal sediment microbial communities from Oude Bieten Haven, Netherlands - site A oxic | ecosystem: Environmental > Aquatic > Marine > Coastal > Sediment | place: Netherlands...
TTATTTTTTACATAGGCGATGTACCTGCTATCAGGAGACCAGCTGTAATCTTCGATGTCATTGCGTGTGGAACGGTCAACTGATGTGATTTTGCCGCTTTCAATATCCACAAACTGAAGTAGCTGTTTTTTATCAGCAAAGGCCAGCTTTTTGCTGTCAGGAGACCACACTGCCGGGAAACGCCAGACGTCTCCGCCGCGGGTGATCTGTTGCGGTGAGCTGGAGCCATCCTGCGCGGTGATGTACAGCTCATACTCTCCGGTCATGTCACTCATATAGGCAATCCAGCGCCCGTCAGGCGACCAGCTCGCCTCAATTTCCCGCGATCCCGGCGTTTGCGTGACGTTGCGGATCCGGCCATTCTCTGCTGGAACGCTGAAGACCTCGCCACGAGCCGTAAATACAACGCGCTTCCCATCCGGTGAAACATCGGATGACTCGATAAACTTACTGGCTTCCACGAAGTGGGGAAGCAGGCCAACTCGGTCGCCGCGCACTTCAATTTCTAACCGCGTTTCAACGCCGCTTGCTGGATCGAACCGATGAAGAAAACCGCCACTCTCATAGACGATCGATTCCGGTCCTGCACTGGGCCAAAGCACATCGAACTCATCATGCTGCGTCACTTTCACCGACTCACCACCAGGCTCGTAGCGATACAGGTTCAGCGTATAGTCGCGATCGGAAACGAAAAATATGTTATCCCCCACCCATAACGGCTGGTGGTCGGTCGCCCTGTTCGTGGTCAACTGCTTTGAAGTCTGCCCTTCCAGGTCATAGGTCCACACATCCTGGGCGCGCCCACCCCGGTGACGTTTCCAGGTGCGGAACTCTCGATCAATAGGCGTATAGACGACCTGTTTTCCATCCGGCGAGAACATACCGCCACCGCCTTCCGGAATTTCCATCGGCCGCTCATTTCCACCAGCTGCCGGCACCAGGTAGTAACGTCCCATCCGCACACCCCACGGCAATCGGTTGGCGCGAACCATGATGTTCTTGCCGTCCGGCGTCCAGTCCAGCACACGATAATCAAAGCCCCCTCTCGGCGGCATGGGACCGACATCGTTGTACCAGGTCAATTGCCTGGGTGTGCCGCCACTGCTGGGCATCACGTAGACCTGCCGGGTACCGCTGTATTCGGCAGAAAACGCAATTTGCGAACCATCGGGTGAAAACTTCGGAAAAATCTCCATGCCTTCACCGGAAGTCAGTCGCCTGGCCACACCGCCCCCGGTGCGTGCAACGTAAATATCGCCTGCGTACATGAACGCCACCTGCTCACCATGGATATCAGGAAAGCGGAGCAAACCCGTGGGCTCAGCTTCCAGGGGCAGGGAAACCAGGATGAACAAAATCAAGGCGGTCATGCGGTGCATCAGGAACTCCGTTAAATTTGGGGATTAGCCGGGTATGTTACCAAGATGAGCCCAATGTTGCGCACGGATAGTGCACTGCGCATATCGGGCAGGCTTCCTGACCCTGATCATTGAATTCACCTATCACACTTATCAAAAAATACAATTTCCCCTATAAAGAAGGGAGGTCTATTCTCTTAAGGCACGTTGTTGTATTCCCAATTCACAGGAGGTAGGAACACCATGTCATTGAAAGGAACCAAAACCGAACAAAACCTGAAAGACGCATTTGCCGGCGAGTCACAGGCAAACCGCCGTTACCTGTATTTCGCACAACGCGCTGATGTTGAGGGCTATAACGACGTATCAACCGTATTCCGGTCCACCGCCGAAGGTGAGACAGGCCACGCGCACGGCCACCTGGAATACCTGGAAGAGGCAGGCGATCCCGCAACCGGACTGCCGATCGGCCCCACTGCCGACAATCTGAAGGCTGCAATCGCCGGTGAGACTCACGAATATACCGACATGTATCCCGGTATGGCGCTGGCCGCACGTGAAGAAGGCTTCGACGAGATCGCCGATTGGTTCGAAACCCTGGCCAAAGCCGAACGCTCCCACGCCAACCGCTTCCAAAAAGCGCTGGACGAACTGGACTGATATTTAAGAAGGGGCCGGTTTCGGTCCCTTTTCCAGGCTAAGGAGATCTACCATGCGAGAAGGCAGCCTCGAGGCCCCAACACGCCACGCGCTTGATTGGACCAACCCGGATTTTTACAACGAAGAGAAGCTCTTGGAAGAAATGGAGCGAATCTTCGACATCTGTCATGGCTGCCGCCGCTGCGTTTCCTTATGTGATGCCTATCCCACGTTGTTCGACCTGGTTGACGAGTCCGACACCTTCGAAGTAGACGGTGTCGCTAAGGAAGATTACTGGAAAGTGGTTGACCAATGTTTCATGTGCGACCTCTGCTACCAGACCAAATGCCCCTATGTTCCTCCTCATGAATGGAATCTTGATTTCCCGCACGTGATGCTGCGAGCGAAGGCCGTTCAATTCAAAAAAGGTGAACGCAAGATCAGCCATAAACTGATCAGCAACACAAAAATCCAGGGCGCAGTGGGCAGCCTGCCCGTGATCAGCAGTGCAATCAACGCCAGCAACCGCAACAAGGGCGTGCGTAAAGTGATGGAGAAGGTCATGGACCTTCATCCGGATGCCCACCTCCCGGAGTTCCATTCCAATACGCTGCGCAAGCGCAATAAAGGACGTTCATCACTGTCAGCGGAGATCAAAGAAGCCGGCCCGACACGCGGCAAGGTGGCACTTTTTGCTACTTGCTACTGCAACGTAAACACACCCGGCGTGGGTGAAGACCTGATCAAGGTTTTTGAGCACAATGGAATCCCGGTTCGTCTGACAGACAAAGAGGAATGTTGCGGCATGCCCAAGCTGGAACAGGGCGATCTGAACACCGTCGATAAATACAAGAGGGCAAATATCCCTGAACTGGTCCGGCTGATTGACGAAGGCTGGGACCTGGTGGCCGGCATCCCTTCGTGTGTGTTGATGTTCAAGCAGGAACTCCCGCTGATGTACCCGGATGACCCGGACGTACAAAAAGTGAAGCAGCACATGTACGACCCGTTCGAATACCTGGTCCACCGCCACAAGTCCGGGCTATTGAATACAGAATTCAAACAACCCCTGGGCAAAGTCGTCTGGCAGGTACCCTGCCATCAGCGTGTTCAGAACATCGGCCCTAAAACCCGCGATGTCCTCGCCCTGGTACCTGATACCCAGGTTGACATGATCGAGCGATGCTCCGGGCATGACGGGACCTACGGCGTTCGAGCCGGGACCTATGAGAAATCTCAGAAAATTGCGCGACCGGTCGTCAACCGGGTGAAGAAAATGGAACCGGATTACCTGGTTTCAGATTGTCCGATGGCGGCTGATCAGATTGCGAATCAACTCGATCTGGAGCATGACGAGACCAACCCCCTTACGTTGCTTCGCAAGGCATACGGGATTTGAGTCTTACCTGCCCCCAACCACCAGGAAATGATGATTTTGGAAAAGCTTAGTCGAGAAAACTTATTCAGCCTTGAGCAGTATGCCGAGAAACGTCCTGACTTTCGGGCGCGGGTTCTCGAACACAAGAAATTCCGCAGGGTAACGATTAGCGACAACCTGTCACTGTATTTTGAAGACCTTCTGACCGTTCAGTACCAGGTTCAGGAAATGCTGCGCATTGAACGAATTTTCGAAGCCGCAGGGATTGAAGATGAATTGTCTGCCTACAACCCATTAATACCCGACGGCAAAAATCTCAAATGCACGGCCATGCTTGAATTTGCAGATGTCGACGTCAGGCGTGAACGCCTGGCTCAACTGGTGGGTATAGAACACCTGGTCTGGCTGCAGGTTGGCGGGCATGAAAAGGTATTCGCCATCTCCAACGAGGACCTCGAGCGCTCCACCGATGAGAAGACTTCAGCCGTTCACTTCATGCGCTTTGAGCTGAGCGATGAAATGATCGACGCGCTGAAGGCTGGTGCCGAATTAAGTTTTGGAACCGATCACGCAGGCTACCCTTATAACACCGTAGTTTCTCCGGAAATACGCGAAGCATTGCTTAAAGACCTGGACTGAAATCCGGCTGTTCATTTGACATCCGGATTCCAAATGATAAACTTGCTTGTTACCAACAAGTATATGTACTGAATGCCGCAGCCCAACACGACAAAGAATCCACCGGAGCAACCACGCACCCAAGCGGAACGGACTGCTTTGGCCGAATCCAAAATGGTACGGGCAGCGATCGAACTACTTAATACCGCAGGTATCCAGGGCACTACGCTTGTCGCCATCGGTGAGATGGCCGGCTACAGCCGCGGTCTTGCGACCCACCATTTTGGATCAAAATCCGGCCTGTTCCGCACGGTTTTGAAACGGGTTTCCGCCGCCTGGACCGAAGAACTGGTTCGCAACCTAGAAGGCAAGACCGGCCTTAAAGCGATGACAACCGCCGTTGAGTCGCACCTGGCTCATGCACTGCGGCACCCGGAATATATACGGGCCCAGAACATCCTTTGGGGTGCTGCACTGGATCCCTCCTCCGAGTTCAAACCCAACGTTGCCGAATTCATGAAAATCCAGCGCGAATCTGTTGCCGCCTGGGTGAAAAGCGGGCAGGAACTGGGAGAAATAGACCCGGGTATCAACGCCGAACGTATCGCCGAGCAGTTCTATGGCGGAATGATCGGCATCAGCAGCCAATGGTTGGTCAGTCCCGATTTTGACCTCGCGGCTGCCTATAAAGATTTCAAGCAAAACATGGTGCGCCTGGTTGGCGCCACCAACACAGAGGAAAGACAATGACCGAAGCCTATATCTATGACCATGTAAGGTCCCCCAGGGGACGCGGAAAAATCGACGGGGGTCTCAATTCGATCACCCCGATGAACCTGACTACACAGGTTCTTTCAGCCTTGAGAGACCGCAATAACCTGGACACATCGCTGCTGGACGATGTGATCCTGGGCTGTGTTGCTCCGGTCGGTGAACAGGGCGCCAACATCGCCCGTGTAGCGGCCATAAACGCCAACTACGCGGAGAGTGTTCCGGGTAAGCAGATTAACCGTTTTTGTGCTTCGGCCCTGGAAGCGGTCAATTCTGCCGCCACCCAGGTCATGTCCGGCATGTCCGAGGCGGTAATCGGCGGTGGTGTTGAGTGTATGTCCCGCGTACCCATGGGTTCAGATGGCGGCGCAATGGCCATCGATCCTCAAACCGCTTATCACACCTACTTTGCACCCCAGGGTATCGGAGCCGACCTGATCGCCACCTTGAACGGTTTTTCGCGTAAAGATTGCGATGAATACGCGGTGACCAGCCAGCAACGCGCCGCACACGCCTGGAAAAATGGCTATTTCGACAAATCGGTTCAGCCGATCACGAATCATATCGGAGAGGTCGTTCTCGATCACGACGAAACCGTGCGCGGGGACGCCAGCCTGGAGAGCCTGGGCGGCCTCAACGCCGCTTTCGCCATGATGGGCGACCAGGCCGGATTCGATGACGTGGTGATTCAAAAATACCCGGAAGTCGAAGCCATCAACCACGTTCACACGGCGGGTAACTCCAGTGGCATTGTTGACGGCGCAGCCGCAGTCCTGGTCGGCAGCGAAGAAGCCGGCCGGAAAATGGGCTTGAAGCCCCGCGCAAGAATCCGGTCTTTCGCCTCAATCGGCAGCGAGCCAACCATCATGCTGACCGGCCCGGCGCCTGCCTCACTGAAGGCCCTGAAACTTGCCGGTATGAATACGACTGACATTGATCTGTACGAACTGAACGAAGCTTTCGCTTCGGTCGTTCTCCACTACATGCGCCAGCTCGATATTTCACACGACAATATCAATGTAAACGGCGGTGCGATTGCAATGGGTCACCCGCTGGGCGCCACCGGCGCGATTGTGCTGGGCACCCTGCTGGATGAAATGGAACGTCGTGACCTGTCAACAGGCCTGGTCACACTGTGCATCGGGGCTGGCATGGGTACAGCCACCATTATCGAACGCGTATAAAGGACACCAAATATGAACAATACGATTCAATACGCCGTCGACCAGGATGGCATCGCTCTTCTCACCATTGACCTGCCCGGAATGCCGATGAATGTGCTGACCCCGGAGTTAATGGAAGACCTCACAACCCTGACACAAAAAGCGGCAGCCGATGAAACCGTCAGAGGCATCGTGATCACTTCCGGCAAGAAAGCCTTTATCGCCGGAGCGGATATCAAGGACATGGTCACCGCCTACGACAGGGGCATAAGCCACAAAGAAGCCGCTGAATTCAGCTATGAACTCAATGCCACGTTGCGCAAAATGGAAACCTGTGGAAAGCCGGTTGCCATCGCAATTAACGGGTTGGCACTGGGTGGCGGCCTCGAGGTTTGCCTGGCGGGACACTACCGTGTTCTGGCCAATGACGCGGGCGCAGTTCTTGGCTTCCCCGAAGTAAATATCGGCCTGCTGCCGGGCGCCGGCGGCACCCAGAGAACCCCGCGCCTTATCGGGTTCCGCAACGCAGCGACCATGATCCTGCAATGCCGCAACCAGAAACCTGAGAAAGCCCTGGAAATGGGCCTGGTACATGAACTGGCGCCCGCTGCCGAAGTGGTTGAGAGAGCCAGGCGCTGGGTTCTTGATGTAGGCGAATTCGAACAGCCATGGGATAAAAAGGGCTTCAAAATCCCGCACGGCGGCTTAATGCATCCGGGCACAGCGCAAACCTTCATGGTTGGAAATGCGCTCGTCGCCAAGAACACGAAGCACAACTACCCTGCCCCGATTTCCGCGCAATCGGCTATCTTTGAAGGTTGCTCCACGTCCTTTGACGCCGGACTGAAGATTGAGTCGCAGTATTTCGGCAAACTGTTGGCCGGGCCGGTAGCCAGAAACATGATGCGCAGCCTCTTCGTCAACAAGGGCAAAGCCGACAAACTGGCGCGCAGGCCCGAGGGCATTGAGAAATCGAAAGTGAAAAAGCTGGGGGTACTGGGCGCAGGTATGATGGGCGCCGGTATCGCCTTTGTTTCCGCTAAAGTCGGGATTGAGGTCGTATTACTGGATACCTCACAGGAAAACGCAGAGCGCGGCAAAGCCTATTCTGAGGGTCTGCTGAAAAAAGCCATTGAACGCGGACGCTCAACAGAAGAGAAAGCTGCTGCCCTGCTCTCCCTGATCACACCGACCACCAGCTACCACGATCTCCAGGGCTGCGACCTGATCATCGAAGCAGTCTTTGAAAGCAAGGCCCTGAAGGCTGACGTCACAGCGAAGACCGAGGCCGTTGTTCCGGAAACCTGCATTTTCGCCAGCAACACCTCAACGCTGCCGATTACCGGACTCGCCGAGGCATCCGAACGGCCGGAACAGTTCATCGGCCTGCATTTCTTCTCGCCGGTAGATAAGATGCCGCTGGTCGAAATCATCCTCGGTGAAAAGACCAACGATGAGGCAATCGCGCGCAGCCTGGATTACATCCAGCAAATTCGTAAGACACCCATCGTGGTCAATGACAGCCGCGGTTTCTATACCAGCCGGGTTTTCAGTACGTTCACGGCAGAGGGCATTAATATGCTGGCCGAAGGCGTCAAACCGGCCTTGATAGAAAACGCAGCGAAAATGGCCGGCATGCCGGTCGGCCCGCTGGCCGTCACCGATGAAGTCACGCTCGAACTGGCTCACAAGATCGGCAAAGAAACCGCTGCTGCCCTGGGGCAGGAATATCCGGCTGATGAAAGCCAGAGAGCCATCCAGAAAATGGTCGAGGATCTGGATCGCAAGGGCAAGCGTTTCGGCAAAGGCTTCTACGATTACCCCGAGGACGCAACCAAGCACTTGTGGCCCGGACTGGGTGAGCAGTTTCCTGTCAGCAAAACCCAGCCCGAACTGGACGAATTGAAGAAGCGACTTCTGACGATCCAGGCCCTTGAAACCGCCCGCTGTGTGGAAGAAGGCGTAGTGACCCACCCGGAGGACGGCGATATCGGTTCAATCTTTGGATGGGGTTTCCCACCATACACCGGCGGCACAATATCCTATATTGATACCGTGGGTATCCAGAACTTCGTTGCCGAGTGCGACCGAATGACGGAAGACTATGGCGACCGGTTCAAGGTGTCTGACTGGTTGCGCAAACGTGCTGAGAACAACCAGCCTTTCTACGGGTAATTTTATTTTTCTCAAGGAGCCAGGACTATGAAACGCCTGATTTTCGAAGAAGACCACGAAATGTTCCGCGACTCGGTACGCAAATTCATGCAGGCCGAAGTCGGGCCACATGTCGAAGCATGGCGGGAAGCCGGTATTTGCGACAAAGATGCATTCCTCAAAGCCGGTGAGCAGGGACTGCTTTGCATGTGGGCTGATGAAAAATACGGCGGCATGGGAATCGAAGATTTCCGATTTGAACAAATCGTGATCGAAGAGACCATGCGTCATGGAGACCTGGCTTTGTTCCTGACCCTGCACAGTCGCCTGGTGGGGCCGTACATCGGTCACCTGGGTAGCGAGGCGTTAAAAGAACGCCTGCTCCCCAGGTGTATCAGCGGCGAAACCATCCTGGGTGTGGCCATGACCGAACCCGGCGCAGGCAGTGACCTGGCCGGTATGAAGTCTCGTGCCACGCGGGACGGGGACGACTGGATCATCAGTGGTTCAAAGACCTATATTTCCAACGGCATCAACGGCGGCGCCTTCGTGGTTGCCGCCCGCACCGTACCGGACAAACCCCACGGCATCGGCCTTTTTGTAGTCGAGGAAGGCATGGAAGGGTTCAGCCGCGGGCGTAACCTGAGCAAAATGGGCCTTAAGGCGCAGGACACCGCGGAACTGTTTTTTGAAAACGTGCGGGTTCCCGCGGAGAACGTGCTCGGTGACCCGGAGAAAGGTTTTTACAGCCTGATGCATTTTCTGGCCGAAGAGCGCTTGATCAGCGCCTGTCAGGCCATTGCCCACGGCCAGATTGCTTTCGACATCACGATGGATTTCATCCTGGAGCGTAAAGCGTTTGGAAGGCCCATCGGCGCATTCCAGAACAGCCGGTTCAAAATGGCTGAAATACGCACATCGCTGGATGTGACACAAACGTTTATTGACCAATGCGTGATGTTGCATCTCAAGGGTGAACTCAGCGCCGACCTTGCCGCTGAAGCCAAGTACTTCGCCACCGAACTGGAGTCGAAAGTAATGGACGATTGTGTCCAGTTACACGGAGGTGCCGGTTATATGAGCGAATACCGGATTTCTCACATGTTCACGGATGCCCGCGTATCCCGAATCTACGCTGGCAGCTCTGAAATCATGAAAGAAATCATCGCGCGCAGCATCGGGCTGGATGAAAGGAAACTGCTGAAAGAAAGATAAACCGGTCGCTAGTCGCGTGGTCGTTCCGGAAAGGTTTTATACATCATGTATTCAAAGGCGGCGTTGACGGCTTCTTCTGTCAATTCACCGTGACCGCCTTTTTCTGGCATGTCGAGGTAGCCGGCATTGGCGTGTTCCGCCAACACGGCAACCCAGAGGTCTGAACGTCCGGACCAGGCTTCGCGATCACCCACCGCGGGGGCACCATCCAACCCACCGGAATGGCAGGAGGCACAGGCCTTTTCGTAGGTGGCCTGACCAGCGAGTAGTTGGCCTTCACGCCAGGATTCTGCCTGCACTCCCTGTCCTTCCACGACAGGTTTCGGTGACTCAGTCGCGTCGGAGCATCCGACCAAACATAACAGGTATACACCCAGAAATAACCACCGTTCACTCATCATAACTCTATAGTATCACTCCGCTCGACCCGCGCGCACCGGAGTGAGATAATTCCGTATCAGCCACAAAACCCGCTGCTTAAAACATCCTACAGGGAATCATCCAAATTTCAGTTCTTTCCACACTTGTAAAAACCGCCCGGGCGACGATCGCGGTCATTGCGATTGCGACGAATACCATCGTGCTGACAATCTTGCTGTGCATTCTTGCAATCGGAAAATTTCTTGCCCCCACCGAGGCTTTCAGGAACTGGATGAGAACGGTGCTGGCAGGGCTCGCAGAACTGTGGATATCTATCAATAACGCCATCCTCTCGCTTTCAAGAAAACCCCGCTGGGACATACAGGTTCCGGACAACCTCGATCACCAGGGCTGCTACCTGGTGAGCAGTAATCACCAGTCATGGGTGGATGTCCTGGTTTTGCAGCGCGCTTTTAATCACCGCCTGCCGTTTTTCCGCTTTTTTATCAAGAGCCAACTGTTCTGGGTGCCTTTTTTGGGAATCGCCTGGTGGGCGCTGGATATGCCGTTCATGCGCCGCCATTCCAGGGAAAAACTGGCCAGCCAGCCTGCCCTGAAGGGGCGCGACCTGGAAAACGCCCGCAAAGCCTGTGAAAAATTCCGGACCATCCCGGTGGCCATGACAAATTTCCCGGAAGGCACGCGTTTCTCAATCACCAAGCGGGATGAAAAAAGCAGCCCCTATCAGAACCTGCTTCAGCCCCGCATTGGCGGTATCGGGCAAGTCCTGTACGCGTTGGCCGATGAACTCATTGCCTTGATTGACGTGACCATCGTCTACCCGCAAATGAAAACAACGGGCCGGGCCCCAACGTTCTGGCAATTGCTGCGAGGTGATATTCCGGAAATTATTGTTCGAGCTGAAAAGCGCGTCATTCCAGCCGAATTATTGGGTCGGAACTTCAGAACCGACCGTGACTTCAGGCGGGAACTGGAAGAATGGATGAGCCATATTTGGTCTGAAAAAGACGTGCTGATCACGAAAATCAATAACGACTGAACAACTGGCCTTAGAGAACGCCACTGACCAGGGCAAGACCCACACCGAATAAAAGCAAACCCACCAGGATCTGGACACTCTTCATCGTCACCTTGTGCAGATAGCGCTTACCCAGCATCACACCACAGAACGCCGCCAGTGAGCCGGTGATGACCAGTGGCCAGCCCGCAAAGCTGCTGACATTACCGCCCGCTGCGGTAAACAAGCCGAGGTAGACCGATATCCGTGTCAGGTCCACCAGGAAGCCGATAACGGCGTTGCTGCCAACAAAACGCTCGGTCGTGAGTCCGGATTTGGCAAGGAATGCAGAGCGCAAAGCCCCCTGGTGACCGGAAAGACCTCCAAAAAACCCGGAGAGTAGCCCGCCCAGCGGGAGGTAGCGCCGCTCAAACTGGAGCGAGCGGAAACGCGGTAACAACTCGAAAAGAGCGAAGCCGATCATCAAGAGACCAATAATCAGCTTAAGCGGCGTCACTTCCGAAACCACCAGACCATTTGCCTCAACGCTCATCCGGGCATTGATTTGCGTCAACCAGCCGAGCACGAGGGCACCCAGAATAGCGGCAAAAATCGCGGTAACACCAAACTTCAGAACCACTTCGCGGTCAGCGTGGCGCCCCAGCAGAGAAACTTTAAATACGTTGTTCGCGCCGTGCACCAGGGCTGTTGCCACTACGGCCATTTCAACGGGAAAGAAAAGGGCGAAAACCGGCAGCATCAGGGTGCCCAGGCCGAAACCGGAATACAGGGTAAGACCGGCTGCAAAAAATGCAGCCACGCCTACCACCAGGAAGCCCCCTAACTCCCCCATGTCAACACGCTAGCCACTCTGAGCTGACTGCAATGCGTGCGCCTGGGCACTGCGCCAGACCCGCATCAGGTTACCGCCCATGATGCCGGCGATGTCCTCCATCGAGTACTCCAGTTTCAGCAGTGCCTCGATCAGGTTGGGGTAGTCCGACACATTTTTCATGCCCACTGGCAGGCTATCGCCTACACCATCAAAATCCGACCCGATACCCACGTGCTCAACACCGGCCAGATCGATGATATGTTGAAAATTCGCGACCAGATCATCCATGGTTGCGAAAGGGAAAGGATTCTCAATTCTGTACGAATCACCGAAATTCTTCATTGCTTCAGAATATCCGGCATCTTCTTCATCCAGGCCGTTTTTCTCTTTGAATGCATCGCGCACTTCGTCCATCGTTTCATACCACTGCCTGCCTTCTTCGGTCAGGAAACTGGAACCGAAATTGACCTGGATAACACCCCCCTTGTCAGCCAGTGCCTTGATCATTTCATCACTCATATTGCGCTCCCAGCCCGGCGTATAGTGACGGGCTGATGAGTGAGAAGCGATCACCGGCACTTCCGACAATTTCAGCACCTGCCAGAATGCCTCGTCTGAAATGTGAGAGACATCAACCATGATCCCGACGCGATTCATTTCGGCCACCATTTCTTTGCCAAACGGGCTGAGGCCGTTCCATTGCCGCTCTTCATCGTAAGAGGAATCCGAGATGTGGTTACTGAGTGAATGAGTCAGCGTGATATAGCTGATGCCGCGGTTTTTGAAAAACCCGATGTTTTCCAGCTTGCCATCAATAGGAGAGCCATTTTCCATACCCATAGCCAATCCGATCAGGCCCAGGCTGTGCGCCTTTTCTGCCTGTTCCGGCGTTTTCACAACCACGAACTTTTGGGGTGCACGCCCGGCAATGGCCTCCACCCGGTCAATTAACCGGTTTGCCAGATCAAAACTGTTGCCTTCTTCTTCGGACTCCGCCGGTGTATAGATGGACATGAAGGGTATATCCAACCCCCCCTTGCGCGCCCGTGGGTAATCGAAATCACCTTCTTGCGTGCTCAAGGTGACGTCTGACCATTCTTCTTCCAGCCGGTATGGCACATCAATATGTGTATCAATGAGCAGGTACTTTTGCGCGACCCTATTGGCCGGGGCAGCGAGATCCTGCTTTATCACCTCGGCGCCTGCCGTGGTTGCCATAAACAGCAATGCTGCCGCCAGACTAACCACTAATTTGACTCTCACTGAATTTCTCCCCAGGCTTCAATTTGCCCGTCGTTATCTATTTCGTAATCGACCATCCGGTCACCGTCGAAAATCCACCTGGTCTGAAATCGCTCACCCCGGACCATCATCGGCAACCATAACTTGTCGTCTTCCCACATACGTTCATAGGGGATTTCATCCATCCGGGTCCACAGGGGCGCCGCTTCACGGGTTTCTGTGGGCACGCCTTCGAAATCCCGTGTCCTGTACACCCATACATGAATCGAATACCCGTCAATAAACTGGAACCGGTGCTCACCACAGTACTCCAGGTTGCTGACCGTTATTTCAAGTTCTTCCTGGCACTCCCTGATCGCTGCGGTCTCGGGCGTTTCCCCGGGATTGACTTTACCGCCCGGCCCGTTGATCTTGCCTTTTCCCAGCCCGGTCTTCTTGTTGATCAGTAGAATTTCGTCGCCGCGAAATACGAAAACCAGCGTGGCCGGATCTTTAGCTTCCCAGCTGGACCAGTCGATATCCGAGAGTTTGTTCATGAGATGGTGGCTTTGCAGAACTTGCGCTTACCCACCTGGAGGATGCCACTGAAACCGGGCTCAAGCCTCAGGGTCCGGTCACTGATTTTTTCCCCGTCAATTTTCACGCCACCCTGCTGGATCATACGGAATGCCTCGGAGTTACTGACCGTCAACCCGCACTGGCTCAGCGCGGCAGCGATCCCGATTCCCTCTCCGGCCGTTTCCAGCATTTTTTCCGGAATTTCATCCGGCATCTGGCCGCGCTGGAAACGTGAGATGAACTCCTCTCTGGCTGCAACTGCAGCTTCACGGCTGTGAAAACGTTCGATAATTTCCTCGCAAAGCAGGAACTTGATGTCGCGGGGGTTTCGGCCGCCGGTCACATCAGACTTCAATTCGGCGATCTCTTCGTTGCTGCGAAAACTGAGAAGATCGAAATAACGCCACATTAACTCGTCGGTGATGGACATCAACTTCCCGAACATCTCGCCCGGCGCCTCGGTAATACCAACGTAATTATCGAGAGATTTCGACATCTTCTGGACGCCGTCCAGACCCTCCAACAGCGGTAAAGTAATAATGACCTGTGTGGGTTTCCCGTAATGTTGCTGCAAATGACGACCGACGTGCAGATTAAATTTCTGATCGGTGCCGCCCATCTCGACATCACATTCCAGCATCACTGAATCGTATCCCTGGGCCAGGGGGTACAAAAATTCATGAATCGCAATGGGTTGGTTGTTCTTGTAGCGTGATTCAAAATCATCCCGCTCCAGCATTCGGGCGACCGTGTACTTCGCGGCCAGCCGGATCATGCCTTCCGAACCCAACGCACTCAACCATTCGGAATTGAACCGCACCTCGGTTTTTTCGGGGTCGAGAATCTTGAACACCTGTTTGGCGTAGGTCTCGGCATTTTCCTTGACCTGCTCCGGCGTCAGGGCCTTCCTCGTTACATTTTTGCCGGTGGGGTCACCGATCATGCCCGTAAAATCACCGATCAGGAAAATGACCGTATGCCCCAGGTCCTGGAACTGGCGCATTTTATTGATGATCACGGTGTGCCCGATATGCAGATCCGGCGCGGTCGGATCAAAGCCGACTTTGATACGAAGAGGCCTCTCGAGCGCAAGACGCGCTTCGAGTTCCTCGAGCTTGGTAATCTCATCCGTTCCGCGGGCGATCAGGGCCAGCGCCTTTTTTACATCTTTCATTCGGGTTTCCAACACTGAATCGGGCATTTTACAACAAAGATTGACCCAGTTGCGGCCTGTCAGTAAGGTAAGCACGCCTGAACTGCAAGAGGAATGCCTGGTCATACTTTGTCATGGAAATGCCTGGCTTCATAATAAAAATACGTGAGCGACTTCATGACGATAATCACTGGCTGACCCGCCGGAAACTGGTTGTCTTCGGAGTCACGCTGATCCTGGCCGGAATTCTGCTCGGCCTGTTTGAATCTACGGGTAGCGAGGAACAGATCAAGCGGCCGGAAATCATTGACCTTCCCATACCCGAAAGAACCCCGGAAAATCAGGACAAAACCGGGGGTACCGGTCCGTTGGCGGGCTTTATTGCACCGCCGGTAACCCCCGAATGGGAGAGCGTAAAAGTACGCTCCGGACAAACGCTCGACGCCATTTTCAAGCAACAGAAACTTCCCATTGCCCTGCTCCACGAGATCGTAGCCCTGAATAACGAGACCAAGGGCCTGACCCGGATCCGGCCAGGTGATATTTTTGATTTTCAAACCGGACCCGACGGTGAATTGCAAAAAATGCGTTACGCGCTGGATGAATCCAGGTATCTCCTGGTCCGCCAGGAAGGCGGCGGAATAAGCGCGGAAATTGAAGAACGCGAAATTTTTTCGGAAGTCGCCGAGACCGAGGGCGTTATCCAGTCTTCGCTATTCCTCGCCGGCAAAGCGGCCGGGCTGAGCGATGCGATGGTGATGAAGCTGGCCAATATTTTCGGTTGGGATATAGATTTTATACTGGATATCCGCAAGGGTGACCGTTTTATGCTGGTTTACGAAAAACTCTATCGCGATGGAGAGTTCTTGCGCGATGGGAACATCCTTGCCGCTACCTTCATCAACCAGGGCGTTCGATTCCAGGCCATCTATTTCGAAGATGAAAACACCGCCGGCTATTTTGCCCCCGATGGCCGCAATATGCGTAAAGCATTTCTGCGGGCGCCGCTGAATTTTTCCTATATCAGTTCGAGCTTTAATCCCAAGCGAATGCACCCGGTGCTGAAGCGGGTCCGGCCGCATAATGGTATCGAC
>Ga0316197_10001726_pt1 | contig 15554 bp, 14 predicted proteins | sample OudBiesiAoxic_MG_FD_204939 | JGI IMG/M metagenome (GOLD analysis project Ga0316197, IMG submission 204939) | Coastal sediment microbial communities from Oude Bieten Haven, Netherlands - site A oxic | ecosystem: Environmental > Aquatic > Marine > Coastal > Sediment | place: Netherlands...
TTCCGGCCATTCGGAAGGTGAACGAACGTGCCTTCAATCAGCCGCAGGAAGCCGGAATCGTAGATGAACTGCGTAAAAAATGCGCGGGGTTGTTATCGCTTGTTGCGGAGGATGATGGTGTCATTATCGGGCACGTACTCTTTAGCCCGGTAACCGTTGCGGCGGACCCTGGGGGAGTTGTCGGCATGGGCCTTGCGCCGATGGCGGTTGTGCCTCAGCGTCAACGTGAGGGGGTCGGATCTGTCTTGGTCGTGCGTGGCCTGGAATTGTTGAAAGCCAAACGCTGCCCCTTTGTTGTCGTTCTGGGTCATGCGGACTACTATCCACGCTTCGGGTTTGTACCGGCGTCGACGTTCGGAATCAAGTGCCAATGGGAAGGCGTGCCCGATGACGTTTTCATGGCCCTCGTTTTCTCCGACGAAATATTAAAAAAAATCAACGGAGTGGTGCGATACAGACGCGAATTTGACGCGACCATGTAGGTACTGGTATAGAAGCATCAAGGCTGGAATGATTAGGGGGCGAGGAAACGAATTGGACCCGGCCCACAGTACGCGTATCATCCTTTTAACGACCGTAACCGACGTTATGGGATTTTTGGCATTTCTGGGATTGGCTGTGTTGTTTCAGAATTATCTTGTTTCATAGCGTGTTTCCATCTATGGCAAATAGTCTGAGTCGCGCGTCAACACCGATTTCATAAAAGAAGGGTGTGGTTATGAAAGAAAAATGGCGGGGTCAAATGTTTCTTCCTTGGGCAGTCATCGGGCTGCAGGTGATCGTCCTTGTCGCATGTTCCAGCAACTCCAACAAACTGGCCAAAAATTACTATGAGCAAGGTCAGATATTTTACGAGAGAATGGAGTACGATCGTTCAATAGACAATTACACCCAGGCCTTGGAAATCGAACCGAGTGGCCGCGAAAACTACAAAATATATTTCGACCGGGGTCGGGCCTATTTTAAGAACAGGGATTATGAAAAGGCGATATATGACTACACGAGAGCGCTGGAGTTGACCCCGAACAGCGAAAACGAATCCAGGTTCATCATCCTGGAAGCCAGGGGACACGCATATCTGCTGAATAAGCAGTACGAGCAATCGATTCGGGATTTCTCCAACGCCCTGGCCTTGAAACCGAGACACGCATTCGCCAAATTTATTTACAACAATCGTGCTTGGGATTACTACAACATGCAACAATTCGATAAAGCCATCGACGATTTCACCAAGGCCATCTCTATCGATTCTAAATTTGATTCAGCCTATTATGGCAGAGGGCAGACCTGGTATCAAAAAGGGGATTTAGAGCGGGCCATGTTCGATGCCAAAGAGGCCCTCCGGTTGAGCCCGGGGGTGAAAAAATACGACGATTTCCTGTTCGATGTTAAGTCATCTACGAAGACCGACAAATAGGCAACGTGTCGGGGAGGCGATGGCCCGCAACGATTAATAATCCTTTTGAGGCGACCCACAATATTTATTGCAGATACACTGAACTGTCCGGCCGCAACTCTTCGAAGACCCTACCGATGTATTGTCCAGTCCGTTCGTATGAACCATGGGACTGATTGGAAAGAATCGACAACATCCCGTATATTTCAAGATATTTCTGATCCAGGGCATCGGCACCCTCCAATATTAGGTGCCAACGGATGTCATCGTTCGCCTTTCTGTGGTGCATGATCTTGACTGCATTTCGATTGGTTTCATTGGCTGATTGCAGCAAGTTTATGCCATTGGAGTCTGACAGGTCGGAATCGGAGATGATGATATCAAAGCGCATTAATGCGATCAGGCTCAACGCATCCTTGGCTGAATTGACGGCAAAGAGGGTGCAGTCGGTAGCGATAAGCTTCAGATGAATATTGTCCCACAAATCGTCCTGGTTGTGGACCAAAAGGACGCGGTAACCTTCAAATTTGAATGCGACATTCATACGGCCCTCTAATGTTATGCATTGTATATCAAATGTAGTATACAGAAAAGATACGGTCGGAGTCAACACAATACATTTAAAGAGGTGGCGATTGTTTGTCGATTATGACATTTGGAATATTTGGGTAGGTTGAGATTGAAGGAATATAATGGAGCGCGGCAGACGCTTTGCTTAAGTATGAAAAAAGGCGTCTGCCGCATATCAAACGCAATTTATAGCTCGGAATGTATGGCGGCCGACCTGTTTTCGGCGGCGTACAGTCGTTGCGCGGCCTCTCTTTTCTTCAGAATGCTGACATCCCCGGCATTCACGAACTCTACGGCTTTGACTTCGCAGAACCTGACGCACTGGGGATCGCCATCGCAAAGGTCACACTTGATCACCTTGCGATCGACGGTATTAAAGTTCATCGCGCCAAAAGGACACACCGACACGCAGGTGCGACAACCGATGCAGGTGGTGTAATCGACCACCACACGCCCCAGTTCTTCGTCGTGGGATATGGCGCCGACCGGGCAGCCGATCTGACAGGGGGCGTCTTGGCACTGCTGGCAGGACATGGGAATATAAACCCCATCGGCTTCCCACTTAACGACTCTGATCCGGCTACGGACCGGATTGGATATACCGTCATGCTTGACCGCGCACACCAGTTCGCACAGGCGGCATCCAGTGCACTTTTCATGGTCGATCATCAGAACTTTTTCCATTTCGTTCTCCTTTCGCAAGCCGATCCGCAGGGCCTATAGCAGTTGAGACGGTTCGTTTTCCAAACCGAGCCGTTTAAGAGTCTCTGGTTTCGGAACACCGTTTTCATCGAGGCCTTTATGCGCGTAAAAGTCGTCGATCATCCGGTTGAATTTCTCACGGTCGATCACACGGCCAACCACGTCCGGAGCTCCGCGTCGGCAGGGTTCGTCGAAGTAGCGGTGGTTGAGCATATCGCCTTTCTTTAAATCAGAGCGCGAAAGCCCTTCCCTGAGATTAAAAAGGCGCTCGATCATGTTGCACCTTTCAGCGATGTCCCATATTTCGTTGGATGTCAGCTCCAGACCGGTATTGTAGTAAATCACCTTGGGCCAGTCCTCGAAATTGGGCAAGGTCGCCCCTAAAAATACCGTGTGATACTTGCAAATCCCAAGGCAATCCACTGCCATGTAACAGTTCTCTTGCCAGAAGACCTGCCAGGCCTTGCCATCATAAGCGGTGTGTTCAGAGCTGATTGGACCGTCGTAGGGAACCGGATTGCTGTAGATCTTGCGCAGGACCGGTTCGGGCAGGTGATAGAGGTCAATGGCTGGGCGGCTGCGCAGATGGTCCGAACCCCGCGATGCGGTGGCGATGTTGAGGGCCAAAGCCGGCGTGGCTCGCTCGTCCGAGTGCAGGTTGTTCATTCCCTTGACCTGAATGAGGTAGTCGAAGGCGTTCTTTCCGATCTTCTCGGCTGCCGGAATTCCGCCGTCGGCCAAGGTATCCCCCAGCCATCCGTCGCGCATACAGATTCGATGGACCAATTCAAGGACCACCGCGTCATTGCCGAAACTCAGATCCAATCCTTCGGCCTGTTTGTCAGTAATGATGCCTTTCTCGTAGAGTTCCATGGCCCAGGCGATCATGCTACCGATTTCTAAATTGTCGACGCCGTACTGATTGACAAGATGATTGCCAGCCAGGACCGTTTCGGCGTTGGTGCAATCCGGCAGGGAACCGAATGCCCCTTGGCTGGTATACTCGGGGCCTTCGTCGTATTTACCGGCATAAGGTCCGGTCGGTATCTTGTACTGCGCCCGACAATGCACCTGGCAGGCAAAACAACCGGTCATGTGGTGCGGACCGATGGTCTCCTCTGCGATTTCATCAAGACGTTCGGGTTCGATATCGTCGGCGTACTCGCACTGGTTGTATTGGAAATTGCGGGTGCGCAGGCCACCCCAGGAGTTTGTCGCACCCCAGATGAACGGTGTCCCGAGGGTACCCTGGGTCTGATTGACCTTGGCGCTGGTGATCTGATCGATGAAACGTTTATTATACTCGAGGGCCTCGATAGGGTGGGCGATTTTTATATCCAAGGTGCCGCGGGCGGCAACGGCCTTGAGATTCTTGGATCCCATTACACAACCCATGCCTGTTCGACCGGCGGCATTTTTTATGCCGGTCATTACGTTGGCGTAGCGCACGAGGTTTTCCCCCGCCGGCCCGATGACACAACTCTTGATTTCTTCGTCATCGAGTTCTTCCCGAATAGCCCACTGGGCATCGGTGGTCGTCTTGCCCCACAGGTGCCCGGCATCGCGGATGTCAATCCGACCGTCGTGAGCGTAGATGTAAACAGGCTTTTCAGCCTTGCCTGTAATCACGAGGTGATGAAATCCGGCCCAAGCCAGTTCGGGAGCAAAAAAACCGCCCATGTTGGCGCTTCCAAGCAGATCGGTGAGCGGTGATTTGGCCATGATATGGGTACGGGCCGTTGCCGAGGCGCAGGTGGCGGTCAGAATACCGCCACTGATGATCAATGCGTTATCGGGACCCAGCGCATCACAGCCCTTCTTGGTGTGATTGTAAAGCAGATAGGCATCGAGACCCCGTCCGCCGAGAAACCTTTTGCGCACTTCCAGCGGAATGGGTTTGATGTCGACATCGCCGGATGAGAGATTGATGAAGGCAATTTTCCTATTTAACGGCATTTTGATCTCCCTTCTTCTTCAGCGCATCCTGGGCCAGCTTGCGATTGACGTCCCAGACCGGGCCCCGGATTCGCGGAAAATCGGGTCGAATCCAATAAACGCGAAATTCCAGACTGCATTCCGGGCATTTGACCTGGGTCTGACCGGCTTCGGGTTGAAGGCGGCCCATGCAACTGGGATTGTGGCACCGGAACTTGCCGTATGTCCGGGTTTGGCGGAGGCTTTCGGCAGTTGACTGTCGCTCTCGTTCGATGGCCATGGCAATCTCCTTTTCAGAAGGTAAAAGCAAATCCAAATTGTTCATTATAATGTACTAAAAATTTTTCACCACTTTACCAGAACAGACGTACTTGTCAAGTTGAAAAGCGACTATTTAGGTAAAGAGTGCTTATATATTGGTTTTAACGGTTGACAATTATCGCTGGCGATGTATACCATAATGCGAAATAAACGTTCATAATAGAGAACAATGACCGAAAAATACAAAGCACCGATCGTCAGCAAGGCCTTTCAGGTTTTGCGCCTCATTTCCAGGAATCCCCGGGGGATTAAACTCAGTCACCTGGCCCAGGAGTTGGGGTTCGGAAAAAGTACCGTATCCGGTATTACCTCAGCCCTTGAAGAAGTGGGCGCGGTTATCCGTGACCCCCGGACAAAACACTATACTCTGGGAGTGACCCTCTTCGAACTGGGACGCTCGGCCTATGCGCGGATCGATCTGAAAGACGTGGCCCGGCCATATTTGGAAGACCTGATGGACGATACCCGGGAATCCGTCTTTCTCGGCATTAGAAACGTCGAGCACGTGACGATTCTCGATATCGTCGAATCGAATCAAGACTTGAAGATCACGTCACCTGTGGGGACGACTCTTCCGATCCTCGCCGGAGCAACCGGCAAGGTTTTTCTGGCGGCTATGACCGACGATCAGGCCGCGCGGATCGTTCACGACAGGGGCTTGCCCCGTTTCACAGAGCGATCGATCGTCGATCCCGCGCGATACTTGAAAGAGTTGCATGACGTCCAGATAAACGGATTTGCTACAGACGACGAAGAATACATTTCCGGGGTTCGGGCCGTGGCGGCACCGATCAAGGCTGCCGATCAACCTTTGTCTGCTATCTGGATCGTCGGTTTCAAACCGCGTATGAGCGACGATAAAATGAAACAGCTCGTGGACCAGACCAAATCGGCGGCTGAGGCCATCAGTCGGCAGATCGGCATATTGGGGTCAGGCTGAACTTTAGAAGGAACAAAAAATGGTCCAATGCCGCTTTGCGGTGAGATGGGGGTTTGACTTATGCCAACACGCGTGCTCGCAGCGGAACCAAAGAATTGCAACGGTTGCAGCCTCTGCCTTCTGGTTTGCTCGATGGAGAAATCAGGGGCACGCAATCCAACCCGTGCCCGCATCCGGATTATAAAGCTGGAAAGCGAGGAAAAGTATCTGCCCGTTATCTGCCAGCATTGCCAGGACGCGCCCTGCATGAAAGTGTGTCCCCGGGAAGCCATCTTCCGTGACAGTGAAATGGATCGTGTCATGGTCGACTATGAGCGTTGCATCAGCTGTCGGATGTGCAGTGCGGCCTGCCCGTTCGGGGCGATCGGCTTCGATAAGGAACGTCAAAAAGTGTTCAAGTGTGACCTCTGTGGCGGTAAGCCGCTGTGCGTGGATTACTGCTTCCCCCGTGCCCTGGATTTCCGTGAAGACTACCTGGCAGCGAACATGCGACTCAGAAAATCAGCTGCGCGAACAGTTCCCGGAAAATCGATCCGATAACAGAAATAGAGCGGAGACAGCCCATGGCGTATTTTCGCGTAAACGATAAATGTAACGGCTGCTTGTCTTGTGTCCAAAACTGCCCGGCCACAGCGCTGAGCTACGAGGACAGGGAGAAACAAAGATCACTGCGGCACAATCTGGCACTGTGTGCCCGCTGCGGGCAGTGCTGGCGCGTTTGTCCGCAAGAAGCGATTGAATTTCAGTATTTTCTGCAAGGCCCCTGGGAGGAAGTTGCGACACTCGATCTTGTCCGCTGCAACGTTTGCGGCGAACCACTTTACACTGCGGATTTCAAGCAAACGGTTGCAGATCGGGGCAGGGCTGAGATTGAACCGTTTTGTCCCCGGCACAGGCAGGAAATCGACCAATTGGGCAAGGCCCATTATTATCCCGGCCGCTCGAAGGACGAGAGGTACTAAGATGATCGTTGGAGACAACAAACCGCTGGAAGAAATTGCGGCCAGTCTGTCTGGATACAGAAAGGTGATGATCCTCGGCTGTGGAAGCTGTGTGACGGTTTGTCTTTCCGGGGGAGACCGCGAAGCCCGTCAGCTGGCGCTCGAATTGACCCGCGGTCACCTTTTTCATGGATCACCACCGATTTTTGAAACAGGCACAATTTTACGGCAATGTGAGCGGGATCTGGTTGCCATTCATCAGGATCTGCCGGCCGCTACAGAGGCCATTTTATCCCTGGCCTGCGGCTGCGGGGTGCAGACCCTCGGAGATGTATTCGAACCGTTGCCGGTTATACCGGCACTAAACACCACTTTCTACGGCGCCGCCAACGAGGCGGGTGTCTGGCGGGAAATGTGTCAGGGCTGCGGAGACTGTGTTCTGTCACACACCGGTGGCATCTGTCCGGTGGCCCGTTGCGCCAAGAGCCTGTTCAATGGTCCGTGTGGCGGTTCCCAGAACGGTAGCTGCGAGATCTACGCCGATGTCCCCTGCGCCTGGGCGTTGATTTACTATCGCTTGAAAAAACAAAACAAACTCCACTTGCTTCACACGGTCCGTCAGCCCCGTGACTGGCGGCCGGCCGGCGGGGCCGGGCCGCGTATTCGCCGGCGAACCGGCGTTGGCGGCGGGGCTGGAAAGATCAAAATGTAACTTGAGTCTTGCAGGAAATTGCACATTTCTAATTCGTAAACGGATTAGTGTTTTTTATTAAACCATGGATGAACACGAATTAGGAGAGGTTGCCACCCAGCGTTTCATGCTTAACTATCTTTATAATTCAAAACCTTATGCCCGGCAATCTGAGCGAGGAAGAGACATGAAGAGAGACCTGTTAGCGCGGTTGGACGAGGATGGTATTGTATGTGCCGAAGGCTACCTATTCGAAATGGAACGAAGAGGCTATTTGACAGCCGGAGAATTCGTTCCGGAAGTTGCTCTGGAGCATCCCGAAGCGCTCAAAACGTTGCACAAAGATTTTCAGCATGCCGGCTCGGATGTGATCCAGGCCTTTACCTACAATGCCCATCGGGAGAAAATGCGGATTATCGATAAAGAGGACTTGCTGGAGCCCTTAAACAGGGCGGCACTGAAAATAGCCAGAGAAGTTGCCGGTGAGGTCGATGAGGGGCAGGAGCCGAACCTGGTCGCTGGAAATATTTCCAACTCGAATATATGGAACCCCGAAGATAAAAATAGCCATAAGCAGGTCCGCGAAATGTTTGAAGAAATGGTCGGCTGGTCGGTGGATGAGGGGGTCGATTTCATCATCGGCGAGACATTCTATTTTGGGGAAGAAGCCTTTTGTGCCCTGGATGTCATCAAAAAGGCCGGACTGCCGGCAGTAATAACGATTGCTCCGATGGGCGAGAATATTATGCGTGACAATTGGAAAATTGTCGATACATGTAAAGAGCTGGAGCAGAAGGGTGCTGACGTGGTCGGGATGAACTGTTTCAGGGGTCCGGCAACCATGGTGCCTTACTTAAAAGATATCCGCGATGCGGTCAGATGCCATGTGGCAGCGCTACCGGTTCCCTACCGGACGACGCCAGAGAAACCGACCTTTTTCAACCTTGACGACAACAAGGGTTGCAGAGTTCATTCACCTCACAATAGAACCTTTCCAACTGCTCTCGACCCGCTCTACTGCAACCGTTATGAAATCCGTGATTTTGCCGAGGAAGTCTGGCAGATGAACATCCGTTACATCGGCGTATGTTGCGGCGCGGCACCGATGCATATCCGCGAGGTTGCCGAAGCGATGGGGCGCAAACCTAAAGCAAGCCGGTACTCGGAGAACATGCAAAAGCATTTCATGTACGGCAGTGATTCACGACTACCAGATCACATTACCGCGTTTGGCAACAAGGCCTAACAATAATCATCGTTAGACCCCCCGCTTTGCTGGGGGGCATTGAATTCAGGGGACGACCTCCTTTTGGTGCATTTGGTGTCTGCGTCAGATAATTACCGCTTACACCATGGTCGTCCGCTTCTCATATTACCGGGGAGTTTTTCCATAAAAATTTGAACTGAGGAGCAAGGGTTAACGAAAACTCCCCGGTTGTCGCAAAACAAATCCACGAATTATCCAATTTTCAATACCATCGCCCCGGCCGTATCACCCGCAGCACATCCCGAAAAGAGCATGTAACCGCCGCCCTTCATGACCGTTTCCTCGATGCCTTCGATAATCAATCGAGCGGCTGTGGGTGCCTGGGGATGGCCGAATATCAGTGAACTGCCGAAATTGTTAAAACCGTTGACGTCGATATTCATCTGAGCGGCCATGTAAACGTCATTGGCGGCAAAAGGATTATGGGTTTTGATAACCTTAGCATCGGCGACACCAATGCCGGCTTTGTCCAGCGCCATCTGGGCTGCCGGAACCACCGCCATGGCCATATGCGCCTTCTTGGTGCGGTGGTACCCATAAGAAACCACTTGTATTTCAGTATTCTGATTGGCGCTCAGTTCCCGCGCTTTTTCGCGCGTGGTCACTACCACCGCGCAGTTACCGTCTGCCGGATGCGTTTGGGAGCCGAAGGTAATCGTGCCGTTCGGTAGCACCGGACGCAGACCGGCCAAACCCTGGGCCGTTGTCTCCATGACGCCTTCGTCAGCCGCGACGGTTAGCGTCTTTTTGCGGGACACTTTTACTTCGATTGGGAACATGTAGCGTTTCTGAAAGGCCCGCTCATCCGCGAGCGCATCTTTGTATTGTTCGTAGCGACGCAGGGCCACGGCATCGCACTGCTCCCGGGTGATGTCGGCTTCTTTGGCAACATTTTCGGCTGTTTGAACCATCGAGGTGCCACCCCACGGATCAAAGCCAAAGTGGTCCATAACCCAGTTCTCCGAGATCACTTGGCCACCGGGACCTGCCGGATTGGGCCAAATGGTATGGGGTCCGTTGGAGCAACGGTCCACAGCCAGGGTGTAACAATTCTCGTAGAGACCGGTTTCAATGCCCATAGCCGCTTGAAAAATACCGGTGGTAGATGTGGAACAGGCCTGACTGATTAAAAGACCGGGCGTGTCGACAGCACCGATCAGCGCCGACGCCCAGGGGCCGCCATAAAACATCTTCGGTTGGCCGACAGTGACGCCCAGAATCAGGTAGTCGAACATCTTGGCATCCCACCCTTGAGCCGCCAGCCAGCGTTGTGACGTTTCAGCCCCGAGGGTAATCGCATTCACATTGGCCAGCGTTCCTTGCCAGCGGGCAAACGGCGTGCTGTAGTAGCCACCATACGGAATATAGGCTTTGGTCAACATCAATAAAGTCCTCCACGATAAAAGGTAAATGTTATACAGCTTTCCAAAAATAAATTCCGAAATACGGAAGGATAGTATAAGTGTTTGTAGAAAAAAACGTTCGAATGCCGGAACGTTTTTTTACAACCACTATATACGACAGTGCTAGTCAGTGTGCAGCTTCGCAATGTTGATAGCACTATTCGACAGATAATTATTCTTCTATTTTTTTTCTTTCTTGTCGTTCTGGCCGAATTTCTCCCGGAGCTTACGGTGAAGAATCTTACCGGTCGGGGTCCGCGGCATATCGTCCGATTCGATAAAAACCACGTCCTTGGGGCGTTTGAATCCGGCCAGTTTGTCTTTGCAGCAGTCCCGTATAACGTCATCGTTGATATCTTCTTCACTAAATCCGGGCTTTGGCACAACAACGGCGACGACCCTTTCGCCCCACTTTTCGTCTGGAAGACCGATACAGGCGCAGTCGAATACGCATTCGTGGCTACCGACAATCTCTTCAACCTCGCTGGGATAGACATGCTCGCCACCGGTAATAATCATATTGTCTTTGCGATCAACTATTTCGTAAAATCCGTCTTCATCGCGCCGGGCCATGTCGCCGGCTGAAAACCATCCGTCGCGAAACGATGCTGCGGTTTTTTCGGGCAACTTGTAATACTCCTTGAACAACATCGGACCGCGGGAGTATAGTTCGCCGATTTGGCCGACCGCCACTTCATTACCGGTTTCATCGAATAGTTTAACGAAATCGGTACCGAGACTCTCGAAGCCTATCGAGCCTAATTTGGTCATCTGATGCTCCGGTTTGAGTACAGTGACGATACCGGCCTCGGTCGAACCATAGCCTTCGTAGAGTTCTACGCCCGGGAAGAATTCCATGATGGCCAGCTTCATCGTCTTTCGCACTGGCGCCGAAGAGCATAAAAGTTTGCGGATCGAACTCACGTCGGACCCGCGTGCCTCTTCCGGAACGTTTAAGATCAGGTTGTAATGGGTCGGAATAAGAGAGATAAAAGTGATTTTTTTCTTCTCGACAATCTCCAGGATTTCTTCCGCTCTGAAGGATTGCGCCGGATGAATGTATACCGAGGCGCCGACGTAAGTGAAAGTGAAGGTGAAGAACGTCGAGTTGATGTGGCACAGCGGCATCACGTTCAGGCAGATATCGTGTTCGTTAAAGCCAAAATCGACGGCGTTAATCAGGTAAAAAGCGACATGGGAGGCATGCGTCCGAACCACACCTTTCGGTTTCCCAGTGGTCCCGGACGTGTAAATCAGAATCCAAGTGTCTTCAGGGTCAACCGCAGATAACGGCTCACTGTCCGGCGCATCGGCGATAAACTCTTCGTAAGGGCGGTAACCGGCATCAGCCTCACCGACAACTATGTAGTTCTCCGGAGGAATGTTTTTCAGTCCGGACCGGATGGGAGCCACCGAGCCGGTGAACTGGTCGTGAACCACGAACGCCTTGGCATCGGAGTTATCGAGGATATAGTTCACATCAGCGCTGACCAGACGGAAATTTATTGGAACGATGACAAGGCCGGTTTTAGCCGTCGCCAGATACATTTCGATAATTTCGATACTGTTTTCCAGCAATACCGCTACTTTATCGCCTTTGGAAAGCCCCAAAGCGAGCAGGCTATGGGCCAGCTTGTTGACCCGCCGATTCGTTTCTGGATAGGTGAAGCGTCGCCGACGATCTTGCAGGCATATCGTTTTTGGAAACTTCTTTGCGTTGATCTTTAAATTTTGCCCCAGATTCATCCAACAGGCTGACATTTCCACCTCCAATAAAAGGCTCAAAGCTCAAAGCTGAAGGCTGAAAGTGATGGGTTCTGCAGCCGCAATCTCTCTGCTTTGATCTTTCAGATTACAAACTTATTCTTGCATCGACCACCACAGCGGTATTTTCAAAGGCCATAATCGGGTTAAGGTCCATCTCCTGAATGGCCGGCAGATCGGAAACCAGTTGGGAGAGTCGCAGAATAATCTCCGCCAGACGCCCACGGTCAACGTTTTTTTGTCCCCTGGCGCCTTTTAGGAGGGGAGCCCCTTTTATCGACGACAGCATTTCCTCAGCTTCGGCATCAGTCACGGGCGTCAGATTGAAAACGACGTCCTTCAGAACCTCGACATAGATTCCTCCCAGACCGAACATGACCATATGGCCCAGCCCGGCCTCCGCTTTGGCGCCCATGATTACCTCCAAGCCGCCGGGGAGATATTTTTGAACCAGAAATCGCAATCCATCGATAGTCAGTTTCTGCTGCATCTGTTCTACCGCCGTGTGCACCGCCTGGCCGTCATTGAGGTTTACGGCGACAGCACCCATATCGCTTTTGTGAACGACATCGGCGGCGTCAGCCTTTACCACAACCGGAAAACCGATACTCTCGGCGGCTTTGACCGCTTCGGCCGGACTTGAAGCCATTTGCCAGTCGGCCACAGGAATACCGTAGGCGTCCAAAATCCCGTAAACCTCATCAGCCGATAGGTTTTTACGGCCAGCCTCTCCGGCCTTAGCCAAGATGTTTTCTCCCTTGCGCTTGTCCACATCTCCGAAGGATTTCGCTTCGCCGATCTCGCGACTGCGGATTTCGTGATAGCGAACCAGGGCTGCCATGGCCCGAGCCGCTTCTCCTGGCAGACTGAAGCAGGGGACGCCGCCGTCTTGCAGAATCTTTACGACCTCGGTCCATTGGTGCCGGTCGGTCATCAAATTGCAGACGATCGGTTTTCTGCCTTGCCGGCTCACGCCGACGATTTCTCGGGCGATACTCTCGTTGTCGACGAAGAAGGGCGTAACGAAGTTGATGAACACACAGTCAAAAGCATCGTCTGCCATCATGGCATCCATACACGCCCGATAATGCGCTGCGGTTCCGGTGGCCAGAACATCGATCGGATTATTGACCGAGGCCTCGGGGTAGAGGGTTTCTTTCAGAAGCGTTGCGGTTTTTTCAGACAGGGGCGGTAGTTGGCATCCGGCACCCACGAGGATGTCAGTCGCAATCACTGCCGGTCCACCGGTATTGGTGATGATGCCCACGCGATTCCCCTTCGGAATCGGCTGGGTAGCAAAAGCGGCCGCCGCCTGAATCAATTCCCCTTCATCCATGAACGTAACCACGCCGGCTTTCTTGAAGATCAGGTCGGTGGCCAGATCCTCTTTTGCCAGCCCTCCTGTGTGGGATGCGGCCGCCTTGGCGCCCTCTTTGGTCCGTCCGGCCTTCATTGCCAGGATCGGCTTTGAGGCAGTGACCTGCCGCACCGTTTGCATGAAATTGGCCGGATCCCTGAGGCCTTCGACATACGTGACGATGACCCGCGTTCCCTCGTCCTTTTCTAGATAGTCGATAATCTCCGGGATGGTGACGTCGCACGCATTGCCGTTGGAAGCATAGATTCGCGTGCCGACGCCCATGGCGGCAAAGCCCTGGTGGATGACTTCGGCGACCCCGCCGCTGAGGGCGACGATAGAAATAAAGCCCGGTTCCGGTTTGGTGAAAGTGAAGTTGCAGTAGGCCCTGATATCGGGGTCCGAGTTGATAACCCCCTGGCAATTGGGACCGAATATGCGGATCCCGTATTTGGCCGCCCGGGTGAGAAAATCCTTTTCGATGGCTTCGCCATCAGCACCGGTTTCTGAGAACCCGCCTGAATTGATGATGATGTGTTTGACCCCTTTTTTCCCGCAGTCCTCAACAGCCTGCGGAACAAATTTCGCCGGTATGACCATGTGAACAACATCGATGTTGTCCGGGCAATCCGTGATCGATTTGTAGGCCTTGAGTCCTCGAATTTCGTCCGCTTTCGGATTGATGGGATAGATCGCACCCTTGAATCCGAAATCGATCAGGTTCTTGATCACACGATTGCCGATGGAGAGTTCCTTGCTCGAGGCGCCGATGACGGCGACTTTTTTAGGCCTGAATAATGCGTCTAGCATTTTCTGCTCTCCTTGCGATGGGTGTTTTCGATTGGGTAGACTCTATATTACCGCGTGAAAAACTCAGGTTATGCCCGTCTTTCTTCGAGTTGTTCAACAAACGCTTCGACATTGGTCTTTGTCTGCTCGTCGGACACCAATCGCATGTCATTGAGATCGCCGTTGATAATCAGGCTTGGGATTCCGGTGATCTTTTCCATTCTCTGAGGCATGCCGTAGCGACAGTTGGAATTGTTGGGGCATGTCTTGGCATCGTGGTAAATGATACCGTCTACTTTGAAGAAATCGAGCATTTTTTTGATGTATTTTTCCTTGGCATCGTCGGCACGGACAATAAACAGCTCGGTATAGGCGCGGGCCATGCTCACGAAGGGGTCCTCCGGATCGAAAGCACTGAAGATCCAGCTATTGCAATAGGTGGAGGCCAAAACGCAGGTTTGCAGTTCGGCAAACATTTTTGAGTGCGTGCTGAGGCGTCCCCAGACCGGCATGCCTTCCCAATAGATCCGAAAACTTTCGCCCTCCACGGCAGCTTCACCGGTGTTGATGCGTTCTTTCAATTCGGCCAGCAGCAGTTTGTAGTATTCCACCGCCGTCTGGGTGCCCCGCAGCACAACCGCTGGACCCATGTGAATGGTGCCATCGTAAAAGGTCAGGGGAGAGGGGAGGGTGGCAGCGGTGTCAAGAACTTCCTTCCAGAGATTGGAGCACTGCCGGGAGAGAGTTAGGACCCGTTTCAGTTCTTCGAGATCGAACGTATTGCCTGATATTTCCTCCAGAGGGGCGATGAGCGCCTCCATCTGCCGGGCAATCGATTGCACGTGTTTGTTTAAAACATCTCCGACCCCACGGTGGGTGTGGATGCCCAGCAGCGGAACGTTGAATTCCCTGGCATACCATGCGAACCAGTCTTGAACATCACGGCACTGGTTGGTGTTGTATACCAAAACGTCTGGTTTGGGGACTTCTTCGATTCCCGGATAGGCTTTGGCGAGAGGGGTGACGCCTTTCAGATAGGCGCCGACATCGGCCGTCAGATAAGAGCAGATATCGGGTGAATACCCCATGGCGTTGGCCACAGGAATCATGTCCGTGGCCATTCGCGACGCGCCGAGCATCGCCCCGTGATTTTCTGGAAAGTGGACCAGGAATCCCATGGCGCGCAGGATTTCGGCCGGTCCCACGCTCGTACACCAGGCGATCTTTTTGTCGCGGGTCTTTACGGCGTCATTCAACTCGTAGAAGTATTCGGCCATAATACGCCCCATCTCCTTAGTGGCCTTGATTGGTTTGCGCAAGACTTTTTTTTCTTCAGCCATATCGTATTCCTTTCGGTTGGCCCGTTGGGCCGTTTTACCAGTTTATTCCGTTGAGCCGGTTGTGCCGGTTGGGTCAGTTGAGTCAGTTTGATCGGTTAGACCCGTGACCCATCCACGATTTTATCAGAAGCCATCTCA
>Ga0316197_10001727_pt1 | contig 15544 bp, 12 predicted proteins | sample OudBiesiAoxic_MG_FD_204939 | JGI IMG/M metagenome (GOLD analysis project Ga0316197, IMG submission 204939) | Coastal sediment microbial communities from Oude Bieten Haven, Netherlands - site A oxic | ecosystem: Environmental > Aquatic > Marine > Coastal > Sediment | place: Netherlands...
AGGGAGCCTTTCAATACCTCTATCGGAAGCTTACCCTCGGTTTCCTTGAAAACAATCTGGGCTGCTTCGTCCGGATGCTCCTGCATGAACTTGTGAAGGTCTTGGTCTGCCTTTACAAACGCCTTGACGACATCCGCATTCTCTTTCGCAAACTTTTCGCTTACGACAATCGGCCAGATGGCATTCACGTAAGGTTCGTATTTCTTGCAGTTGCCGGGGGCAACCAGTTGGCCGATCCCCTTGTGCTTGTTCAGTTCGATATAGGGGGGCCAGTAGCAGAAACCGTCTAGTTTCCCGGCTTCCAGGTTCCCCACAGCGACCTCGGGTGCTTGGTTCACAATGTTAAACTTGATGCCTTCCTGGCGCATAATCTCTTCGAGGATCCGATGGTGGGAGGATCCGATGCCGGTTGCTACGTTCTTTCCATCTAGGTCCTTGACACTCTTGACCGTGGACCCCTTGGGAACGAAAACTGCGCCGACATCACCCTTGGGATAAACGGCGTTCCCCACCCATACCGTATTTTTCATCTTGCCCTGGAGCATGACGGCAGGCATGTTTCCGAGATAAGCTACTTCCAGTTTCCCAGCAATCCAGTTGTTGATCAAGTGCACACTGTAGAGACCAAAGAACCATTCGACTTCGACATTCGGCATGTATTTTTCATAAAACTTTTTTTCTTTCATAACCGAGGTTTCCAGCATGCCGTATGGGCAGTAACCGATGGTCAACTTCATTTTTTTGGTTGTTATGACATCCGACGCCATTGCGGGAATTGCTGCAGATAACAGAAAGAAAACCAACGTGAACACACATAATAGTCTTTTGATCATTTTGCTCCTCCTTTAAAAAATTTGGTTAATAATTAAACAACGGTTGCTTTCCGAATCACAGAATTTACAGGATTCTGTGATTTCGCATCGGTTCCATGTTCGTATTTCGGGCGGACTCGATGCATTGTTTCATTCATTCGCCACTTTCTATTTCTTCGTGAACTTCTTCATTATAGTCCGTATGGGCGAATGGGTCGAACCTGAATATATCGGCGCAAGTGGACCCCGGGAACTCTGCCCTGAATTTGAATTTTCCATCTTCAGCTCCATCTCTTCCGGGGTTGTGGCTTCCGAACCCTTCTCTTAGCCATTTTTGTAGCTGTGAAAAACTTCTACTTCTTGAACCAGTCCTTGTCGGTATAGGTACCAAACCAGTCGTCTTTGAACTCTTCGTAGTTTTTGCCTTCCGCGATCAACTTGGCATACTCCTCGTATGTCTCCCAGCCGTACATGCCGTCGGGCCATCTCGGCTCGTGCTCGACAAAGCGTGGAATCGGATACCGCCACCCGGCCTTGTGCATGTGCTCGAACCCTTCGATCAGCGTCTCCAGATATGAGACCGGCAACACCATCCACATGTCGTTCTCACTGTCGCCCGTAAACCGGTACTCGCCGAAGGTCGGCACCACATAGGTTGGCTTCCCGGTGTTCATCGCCGGCGCCAGGCCCCAGCAGCACAAACCGCCCCGGCCGCTGTTTGTCGCCACTATCGCCTCTCCACTTTGATCGCAAATCCCCTCGATGACCCGGTTGAGCCGGGCCGGGTTCAAGCTCATCAAGATCAGGTCAGGTTCGACTTTGGTCCAGGCCAGCGGGGAGATCACCACCCCGATATAGCCTTTTCCGGCAGGAATAAACGGCTTGTCGCACTCGAACTTCTTGGCAACCTCCTGGTTTGGTATCAGCCGCGGGTAAATGGCGGTACCGTCATTCATGTAGGGCGGTTTTTCCACCCAGCCATTGGCCACGCTGCCTTCGAGACAGTAATTGTCCTCAAGGGTGAGGGCATGGGTCCGGCCCGTGGTCTTTGAAAGGTGCAGGCACTGACACATGAGAAGCCGGGTCTTGTAATTTTTTAGTGGACGCAGGGCCTTTTCAGGAATTTCACTTTCGTCTTTGATATACTTGTAGGCCAGCGGAAAGGTGCTCGGTCGTAGAAACCGGTCCATGATATCGCCCATCTTGTGATACTTTTCTAGTGACATGGCATAATCTCCTTTACAGTTTCGCCCAAAGAGCGTCTGTGCTGCAGCGGGCGTCATGGCATTGCCGCGATTATTCATAGGCCTTTTCAAAAATGGCCGTTTTTCTCAGCGACGCTTCGAAACTCCCCGGTGGAACAAATATAATTTCCGGGTTGATCTTGAGCTTCACTTTACAGGCATTTTTAATCTCCGCACCCAGTGAATTTAGCTGGCCCGCATCGACATCCTTGCCGTACTCGACCTTCACCTTGAGCGGCGGAACCACCCGCGGTGGCAGCTCCTCGAGTACGACCTTTAGCTGCCCGGTTACCCTCGGGTAGAAAGAGGCAACGATTTCCTGAATCGACGCCGGGTAGATATTGGTTCCCTTTACGATCAGCATGTCATCCGATCGACCGACGAATTTGAGGCGTTTTCCCTTGAATCCGCACCCGGGGCATTCATGGGTGATGACCTTTGCAATGTCACCGTAGGCATATCGAATCACCGGGCACGCATCTCGCTCCAGGGACGTATGCACCAGTTCTCCCTCGACCCCATCCACAATATCAATCGGCTCCTTGGTGATCGGATCAATCAGGTCGTCCTGGAAGGTGTTATAGTCGGGTGCATAGCAATGAAGACCGTGATATTCGTCACTGTCGCAGGACATCCCGTACCCCAACCCGCCCGGCGCCCAGTAGTCATAAACCCGCGCCGCGTAAGCCGATTCAAGCCGTTCCTTGACTTCCGGAATCCCCGGGCCCGGCTCACCGCAAAGAAGCAGAGACTTGAATCCTAAATCACTGACTTCGACTCCTAAACTCTGTGGTGTCCGTTTGATCAGAAATTCTGCCAGGGACGGCGTTGTAGCCAAGCAGACGGGTTGGGTCAGTTGGGCAAATTTGAGGATCTGGTCGGACCCGCCCCTCACATCCACATCGATGGGGAGCGCCCCCATTCTGCGAATCCCCCATAGCAGCATGCTGGTGGCATATACGCCGAGGGCATAAGCAAAAAGCACCCGATCGCCGGGTTGGATGCCAACGGAAGAAAACATATGCGCCCACAGGTCGGCTACCGGACCGTTGATATCCCGGCTGGAAAAAGTGTAGGTAAAAGTTGGTACCCCCGTTGTACCGGATGTGGTTGAGGTGAGTTCAATATCTTCCGGTCGTCCGCACAAATGCATGCCGAACGGATGCCCGAAACGTTCAAGGGATTCCTCCTGGCTTTCCCGTTCATCCTGCTTGGTCATCATGATGGGCAGTTTGCGTAAATCATCCAGGGTCTTTATATCCGCTGGATGGGCACCCGCTTCTTTGAATTTTCTCCGATAAAACTCTGAATTCTCGAAACAGTAGGCGATCTGTCGCCGCAATTTAAATTCCTGAAGCTCCGTGATCTCTCCGGGGGTCATGGAGTTGAGTTTCTCGTTCGCAAATTTCATTATTTTCTCCAAATCTTATTAAACTACCAGACCGGCCCTCAGAAAGCAATCCTCTCAAGCCCTTCCGGCTCGCCTTGTCTCTTCTATTTGCCGATCATGGTTTCCGGCAGCCATGTGGAGATCCGCGGGAACCAGATGAGTATAAACAGCGTAACCACGTCGGTTACAAGAAATGGTATAACACCCAGGGCAAGGTCCTTGAAGTCGGCATCCTTTCCGGCACCGCTCAATACCGCATAAAGATTCAGGCCCACGGGGGGCGTAATAACGGAGATCTCAATCAGTTTGACAAAAATGATGCCGAACCAGATAGGATCAATTCCGAATTTTACGATGACCGGAAACACGAAGGGGAGGGTAATCACCATGATGGATGCGGTGTCCAGATAACATCCCAACACAATGTACATGATACTGAACAACGCCAAAAGGCCTCCCGTTGATTGCACTGAGCCCGCGATAAAATCGACAAACTGGCTGACCACTCCAGTGATAACCAACAGCCGAGAAAAAATCAATCCGCCGATTAGAATCGTAAAAATCGTACAGGCAACGGCGGCGGAGTTTTCTAAGCTTTCCATTATCCAGTCTTTCTTCAACCCGAGTTTCATGAGCGCAATCAGAAAGGTCCCGAAGGCCCCCACCGCGCCTGCCGCCGAGGGGGGAAACATTCCGGCATAAATCCCGCCCAAAACGAGAATCACCAGAACGACGATTCCCCAGACCCCCTTTAGGGAATGAATCTTTTGTTTCAGGGTGTATTTCGCATGCCTTGTCTGAGGGGATATTGACGGCTTCAGACGAACCATAGACAAAATCAGCACAGCGTATAGAAAGGCCGAAAGAAGTCCCGGGAAAACACCGGCCAGAAGCAGTTTCCCAATGGACTGTTCGGTTATGATCGCGTAGATGACCATGGTCAGGCTCGGCGGGATCATGGCCGCAAAGGTTCCGGAAGCCGCGATGCATCCGAGAGAAATGGCCCTGGAATAGCCATATTTGAGCATTTCCGGGAGGGCCAGCCGGGTAAAGACCACCGAATTGACGACTGTGGACCCGGAGGCCGCGGCAAAACCAGCCGATCCGACAATCACGGTCAGATAGAGGCCACCTCGGATTCTACCCAGCCACATATTCGCCGCCCGAAACAGGTCCATGGTCATTCCTGAAGAAGCCGCAAGGGTGCCCATAAGGACAAAAAGCGGCAAAACCGCCCAGGAATAGTTGGCAACGGCACTATAGGGAGCGGTTTGAACAATGCTCAAGGCAAAACTGGGGCCGATGGTAATACAAAGCCCCACAAATCCCACCAGGCCGAGGGATACCGCCACCGGCACCCCCATACCGAGCAAAGCAAAAAGACCCACCACAGAACCGATGCCGATCTCGAAAGTCGTCACGATGCGCCCTCATTACCAACAATTTCCCGCACTTTTCGTACGAAATCGGCTATACACTGCAGTGCCGCCAAGCTTGCACCCAGGGCGGCCAGGAGCTTGGCGGGATATACGGGGAAGGAGATCAACCCGGATTCATACTCCAGGACTTCGAGGCTATGCAGCCCATAGATCCATCCTTGCCAGGCGAGCAGAAAGAAAAACACGAAGGACATGAAATGGCTGATAAGGCGGAAAACCCCTGCCGGAGTCTTCTTCATCCGGGATGTAAAAAGCGTGACTGAAATATGGCCACGCTTGAACTGGTTGTATCCGATGGCCATAAATGCGCTGACCACCATCAACGCTTCGGTTGCTTCAAAAGAGCCGGGTATCGGAGAATTAAACAGTTTTGAAAAGATGACATCAGCGGCACCGATCAGCATCATCAGGAGCAATGCCACTCCAGACAAGAGCGCACCCAGCCTGCTGAACGTATCTACATAGCCGGTGGAACGATCAGAACTCATAGAGGTCGCCTACCGATATGTCACCTCTGTAAAAACGAAGGGCGGGACGGCTTGCATGTGAGATCGCAAGCCATCCCTCGTCCCATTCACGTAAGTAATTATGTATTTATAAAGAGACGCCATTGATGATGAGGAGCCTGCCTATGGACACACAATCCAGCTGCGCATATCCTTCCAGAGTTCAACTGTCTGGATAGCTTCCTTCTCCTTGCCCATCTTTTTCATCTTGGCAATCCAGTCGCCAAAAAAATCCGGATTGGCAGCCTGCCACTTGGCCAGTTCCTCGGCCGGGAATTCGTGGAATTGAACCCCCTTTTCAATAAGGAGTTTGCGTGCAGCAACCCCGGCTTCGGCTGTCTTAACAATTTCTCTTTCCCGGGCCCTGTTCGCGGTTTGCATGATAACTTCCTGATGGGCCGGCGAGAGGTTTTTCCAGGACTTTTCGCTGAAGAACACTCCCCATGCCGGGCCTTCCCACATTACTACCTCGGTGATGTTCTTGGCGACTTCATAGATTTTGTAAGTCTCTACAAAGTCCACTGAAAAGGGACAACCATCGATTACACCCCGCTGGAGATTTTCGTAAAGTTCAGGCAGCATAATGGTAACCGGTGTACCCCCCGCAGCCTGGACCAGTCGCGGCATGTCCTCACCCCATGTCCGAATTTTCTTTCCCTTCAGATCGGAAAGTTTGGTTACCGGTTCTTTGGTTACCAGGAGATATGGATTGAGCAGGTGAAAGAAAATCGGTCGGATCCCGTTCTTCTTGGCTTCCTCGTCGAACGCTGGAATCTTGGTCATGAAAGCCTTCATGATGGCACTCGACTGGCAGATATTGTCCATCCCCATGGCAATGGAATTGGGAGCCGCATAAAAAGGGAGCTCCGAGGGGAAGTAACCTGCCGACATGCCGGCCATATCGATGGCGCCGCTGCGGAGCAAGGTCAGATTCTCTTTTGCCGCACCAAGGGCATTGGACCAGAAGATTTGAATTTCGACTTCCCCGTTGGTTGCCTTCTTAATTTCATCGGCAAACCACTGATCAATTTTCGATCCTGCTGCTGCGGCCGGAAACTGATGGTTCATTTTGAGAAGCGTCTTTGCAGACACCCCGGAGCTCACGCAAAAAATCAAAGCGATAGTAGTTAAGCCAATAATTAACGAGTTTCGCAACAACTTGTTCATGATCGCACCTCCTTTTTTGGTATTAGATGAATTGATTGTACGGGATCGGATTTTTCATGATTTTAGTAATTTAATCATTTAAATCCTTTTCCAATTTACGATAAAGGCTGATCTATACAGTTAGGTAATTGACGGCTGATTTGTACTTCCTTTGTGGTGGAACTGACAGTTGTGGTAATAATCTCGGTCATCACCATTCCTCTTTCTGTGTTAATCTATATTCGTTTATTTATAATTGATTTTGCCAAGGTTACGATTGGGCTAATCTTGTTGCCAAAGTAACAGCCGAAGCGGCATCTTCCGCCGTACCATCAGCACCGATTTCATCCGTAAACTCCTGGGTCACTGGGGCACCGCCCACCATTATCTTGACCCGATCACGCAAACCGGCTTCCTCGACAGCTTTGATAACAACCGGCATTTCATCCAGCGTGGGGGTGATTAAGGCCGACATCCCCAGAATTACCCGTCCTTTTTTGGCCTTCAGCGCATCGATGAACGCCTCCGTTTTAACAGATACACCCAGATCATTGACCTCAAAGCCGCTCCCCTTCAGTAACATAGCCACCAGGTTTTTGCCGATATCATGGATGTCACCATCCACGGCACCGATAACCACATGTCCGACCGATTGCATGCTGTCGCTTCCGGTCATCATCGGTTCGACGATCGCAAGTGCCCCCTTCATGGCTTTGGCGGACCGCAATACTTCTGGTATGAAATACTCTCCTTCCGCCATCAAACTGCCGACCTCCAACATACCGGGAATCATATAATCACTCAAAATCGATTGCGGTGAAGTCCCCTTTTCTATTTCGGCATTCACTATCTCCAATACTTTCTTTATATTCCCGTCGATCACCGCTTGTGTTAATTCGGGAAAATCAGACATCGCAAGTCTCCTTCTCTTCGTTTCTATTTTAGAGGATAGGTACCAAATTCATGGGTCGCGTCCACCCAGGCTTTAAAATTCTCATCGGGAGTCGCCGGCAGCACCTGACAACTGGGTGCCATCATCAGGCCCAAACCGTCACCGATCATTTCGATTTGCGCTTTTACGTCTGCCTGGATCTTTTCCGGGGGACCTTTTACAATCGCTGCCCCATCAGTAATAATACACGCCGGTACACCCAGTTTATCGACTACCTCCCTCTTAATCCAATCAGCCGGACAATTTTCATCAAAATGGAATCCTTCCACTCCAGCTTCCTTGACGATCTTTTCCAAATACTCAAAAGCTTTGGGTGTCTTCATATCACCATGGATATGAAGCCAGGTGGCTTGTCCATGCCGTTTCTTGACTTCATCTACCAATTTCTTAATGCAGGGAAGATTAAACTGTTCTCCCATTTTGGGACTCATCATCAGGGTCCCCATGGTCTCGGCCGTAAAGCAAACACTGTTGCAGCCGGCTTCGTACTGAGCGCTGATCCAGTCAATCGCCCAGTCGGTCGCCAGGTCTACCATCTCTTCAACCCATTCGGGATCCTCAAACAAATCCTCTAAAAAAGCTTCATTGGGCCGGAACAAGAACATCGCCGCGGTTGTGCCAACATAATACATGGGCACCAGCGATATCTCATCACCTACTGCGGCTGAAACGTTTTTAATCACATCCAGGCATCCGGCCATGCGCGGATCCGTCTTGGCAGGGTCAAATTTAGCCATCATCTTCTGCACCCGCGGCCAGTCATCCTTGGTCATAACCGGTTGCTCATCTGTGGTCCCGGCCGCCAAACCAAATTTTTCAGGAATTGAAATCGTCCCCCCTAACGGCGGAACACCAAAACCATAATCAACATAACTCGGAATCGCCACGTCATAACCAACTTCCTTGATGCTCCTTAAAACGGCATTGGTTACTTTGTCCGCATCGTACCAATCCTGCCCCGTTACCTCCGGCAATATATATCCATTACTATACAGCATCTGTGACATCACCCGCGGCCACACCGGCATGCAATCTGGTGCCCTCATCTCTCGTACCGCCTGAAAACGCTCCTTCTTGTTCATAGTTAAGCTCCTTAACTTCGATTTAAATATATGGCGTTCATTTATTGTATAGTGTTATAGTTACTAAAACTTGCAAAACCCATACCAAGTGAAATAGATTCCATCTCGACAGCCAGATCACGATTCTTTTCGATGCCGGCTGAAATTCGATTAATTCCTTTAATTTAAATAGTTATAACTCTGATTGCTACTCGCTTCCATGTTCGATTTAGGAGATAGGAAAGTCAAATTTAAGGCTTATGGAACAACCATGGAGGTTACCTTGTGTTTATTCGTTTCATCTGCAAAAGCAGGCGAAACATTTTGTGTCAGAGAAAACTCACTGTGACACATCGTTAGCGTATAAAATTCCGTCTTCACCCTGCATAAAAAAATAAAACGTTTAACCACCTCCTTTCTATCCGAATTAACGTCCCAATAGACCAACACGGATTATGTTATCCAAAAAAACGTTTTTTTCATCCTGTTCATATGGATCCTTTTGGACAACCAGGCTGGATTTTTATATCATCCGCTTGGTCTTACCTCTGCTACTTCCGATTTAACTTAATTGGTTAATTTTTCACTGTCTAAGTATCTTTTGTTTCAGGGGATTATATCCTATTCGTCGAATTTCTCAGGGCTCATTTCTTATAGGATCTTTATTAGCGCGGGCTCGAGATACATGTAACAAAAATGATCTGGCCTTTGGTAGGTTGTAACTTAGTTATTACAAATACTCGGACAATATTTCCTGAAACTCGGCGACATTTGTAAAATCGCCGTCAACTCGAAGTTCCCCATTGATTTTCACTGACGGAAAAGCCGTGATATCTTCTTTTTTTGCGACTGCGGGATCGGCGCTGGCTTCGATTTCGATATCCAGGGCCATTTTTTCTGCGGCCTTGCGGAGATTTTTCTCAACGATGATCGAACGAGCACAACCTCTGGTAAACACCTGTATTTTTTCCAGCATAATATTCTCCAGGCTACTTGGATTTTGACAATAATTAACTTGAATTCTTTGACGGTTACTGTTGGATCGAAGACCAAATTGAATTGGAGAAGCGGATTCCAGCCTCATGATTCTCATAAAAGTAAACTCGGTACACCCGAGGAGGGGACATTTGACCGCTTCTCTGTACTCGAGGTGAGGCTGGAATACATTTATATCTCTTGCGGACTGAACGGGTACTTGCCATACTCGTGGGCCATTGATACCCATTCCCTGAAATTCTCATTGGAGGTCGAAGGGAGAACTTGGCCTGTTGGAACAAAGATGACACCACCTCCCGGAGCACCGATATCGAGCACCCGTTTGCATTCTTCCCGTATCTTTTCCACTGGTCCCTTGTCCAGAAATCCTCCTCTGAAGGGGAGTCCGCCGGCAACACCCATTTTCCCGTTCACCATCTCTTTGACCCACTCTGGAGAATGAGATTTGTCCAGATGGAGACCGATCAGGTTTGCGTCCTTTGTCAATTTCTCAATCCATGCCTGGGTTTTGGGCCGGGTCAAGTTTCCGTGCACATGATAAAAGGTCCGTTGGCCAAACTCTTTTTCGACCATTTTACTCATCTCAACGACATAGGGAGAAACAAATCGCTCGGCCATAGCGGGCGACATCAATTCCACCCCCCAAAAGTCACATAGATAAAGCCAGCTATCTGCTCCGGCCTCGTACTGGGCCCGCACCCAGTCCATCGCAAAATCCGAGGCGCAGCGACACATTTCATCGATCCATTCCGGTTCCTCCATGACGAGTTCGCTCAGGCTGGAAACATCCATGAACAATAAATTGGCCGCGCAAATCCCCGTATAATAAAACGGCGTTACCGGAGTATGGCTCCCGATCGCCGAGGATACGTATCCGATCGATTTGAGTGCCCCTTTCATGCGTGGATCCTTCAGCGGATCGAGCGGCAATTTCTTTTTGACCTGATTCCAGTCTTCCTTGCTTTCGACCGGGTGTTTTACGCACTGAACGCTCATGCCATGTTTTTCCGGGATATTGAGTTCTCCTCCCAGCAGAGGAACACCGAAACCCATGTCGTAATAACAGCCGTACACCACGTCATAATCGATGTGTTCCACGCACCACAGGGACGCCAGGGCCGATTTTTCCGCGTTGTACCAATCCTGCCCGGTTATGTCGGTCAAATTCCAGCCCATCCCGTAAACCATCTGGGCCTGATTCCTGGGAAATACGGGAACGCAATCCGGCTCTTTGAGGTCGAACACCCGTTGGACTCTTTCCTTTTTGGTCAACCTTTCCATAATGAAAATCTCCTTTCTGTTGACTGATTATTTTGCGTAGATCTTGTATAACATCCAGAAGGATGCAACGATCAGGATAACGATAAACGCCCGTTTTATGTATTTTTCCTTTATTTCAACGTGCATCCTGGCTCCAATCAAGCCACCGCACATGGTTACCAGGGCCAGTGTAATGGCCAGCGACCAGGGCGTATGTCCCCTGACTGCGTGGCCCAGAAAAGATGTCCCGGTGGAGGTTAAAAGAAGCAATGAATTGGAACCGATGGCGATACGGATCGGTACGGCCCCCAAAATAATACAGACCGGAATAATCATTCCACACCCGGATATGCCGACAGCGCCGGCGATAAAGGCAATAACGGCGGTCGGTATGATAACCAGCATAAAATTCATGTCATATTCCAACTGCCCCTCTGGGGGTGTCATTGTCCGATGCCAGACGCCGAACTTACCGGGTTTTCCGGGAACCCCTTTGCCTTTCCACATGAAATAGGCAGATATTAGAAGCAGTACCGCAAATGTACCCTTGAGATACTTAGGATTAATGCCAAACGAAACGTAGCCGCCGATAAAAGCGAACGTTCCCACGATGCTGGCCAGGGAAAAGGCCAACGGCCAGTCAACCAATTTATGCTTGTGTCCGTAAATCAACAGCATCGCTGCGGCCTGGCAAAAAATGGCAAACAGGCTAACGGTTGCGATGTCGAAATAGGGTACCGCCAGAAACGTAATTAGAACCGGAAGGTAAAATTCTCCGCCTCCGCGCCCCAAAGTGGAAAAAATCATGGCGATGATAAACATCGCGAGCATCATGATTGCGAGACTTGTTGTTGTCAGTCCTTCAATTCCCAGCATGGAACAACCTCTTTTCTTTTTTTTTGTTTTGAATTTTAATGTGGACTTTACTATTTCCAGTATCTTCCCAACATGTTGCACTTATTTTCCCTTTCACCGACGACTGGTTACATTGGTCGTAAAGAGGAAATCGGTAACCAGTTTTCCAGGACTGATGGCAGGAATGTCGGTGTGAGTACGGCGCTTGTTGCAGGTGATAGAAATAAGGTTCTCCGGGGTGATATTCATCGGAGTTAAAAGTTGATTTTATCGCAAGTCGAAATTGAATGGCTTTTAGCATCGGTAATGGTTCATTCACAAAAGGGCAATTTCCCTTTTTGAAAAAAGGGTCGGTTTTCTGCGTTTATAGAATTCGTTAGTAATTATGGGGATAGGATCCCATACATCCGACTAGATCTATAGCAATTTTGCCGATCCCAATATTTTTTGTATACATTATTATGTATACATGTTATATATAACCCGCTCGGCCTGTCAAGACTTGTTTTGGTATTTTTTCAGCATCAGCGATTTTCGCCGGATGGCAGACTTTCGTTCAAATGACAGACTTTCGTTCAAAAGGTATCGCTGATCCGGTAGAAGGAATAAGGGTTTGACTGAACATCGGACCGCCCCGGAGTCAGACCGCAAATGATACCCACGAGGATTTGGGCGTTCTTGACAACTTTTGCAATAATCACGATTAGGAATCTAAAGGGGATAGGCATGCAAATAAAAACCACAGTCGATCAAATTGCCGATTTTATCCGTAAAGCGATTTTTGAAAGAAAATACCAACCAGGTGAAAAGCTGAAAGAAACCGATATTGCGTCGTTGTTTTCCGTCAGTCGAACGCCGGTCAGAGAATCGCTTCGCAGACTGGAAGCCGAGGGGTTGGTCGAATTTCGTCCCAACAAAGGTGTCATCGTTCCGTTGATCGACCATCACGACATCGAAGAAATCTGCGAATTGCGGTTACTTATCGAGGTGTATTGCGTGCGAAAATTTATACAGATTGCAACCGAACAGCATTTCGAGGAGATGGAAGGTATCCTCAAGCGGATGAAAAGTGCACTTATAAGCAAGGATATCCCCAATTATTTTGCACTGTCACTCGATTTTCATGACTACTATATTAAAAAAAGCCAGAACCGGCGGATATATTCCTTTTTTAGAAGTATCCGCAATACGATGCGCATCGCTCAATCAATTTTGGGGGAAACCAATTCCTTTTGTAGAAAATCTCTAAATGAGCACGTGAAAATTCTGAAACTTTTAAAAACCCGATCTCCGGATTGCGAGCAGGTCCTCAAGTTGCATATTGAAGATGCCTGCCGACGAATGCGGCAAAGAATTAAAAGTGTTTAGCATTCGAATTGTATTTCCAATTCAGTAAGAGCGCCTCGATCTATCCGGCAACACACTCCTTCAGTTTTTTCCGTAATTCCACTGTATTGATTTCCCAACCGATAAATGCCAGGCGGGTGGAGCCTGGCGCTTTCCATTTTTGCCAGTCGGCCTGACCTGCGACATAATTTAGCAAAACGGTCCGGTCGGCAAACCGGACCGGTCCCTTGATCCGGAAAAGCTGCCAGGGTAGGTTTTTCAGAAAGTCATCGAAAAGGTCTTCATCGAGAGTTTTTTCCGAAACGAAATCGAACGTATCATAGGTAATCCGGGCCTGAGTGCGGGATCCGCCATTGTCAGAACATACGGCCGAAGTCGGCATAGAGGTGTAGAAATTCCCTAATCGCAAGCGTACCGGCCGGTTCCAAAAGACTTCCGGGTCCACCTCGCAGTGGAGCGTCGGAATAACCGGACATCCAGTGACGGTTGCCTTCAAATCGGTGACGGCTTTTTGAAGTCGATCCTTGGAAACGGTATCGATCTTATTCAACAGGATCAGGTCCGCCTGCTCAACCTGGCCCATGAAAAAGGGGCCGAATGCTTCCCGACCGAGCCAATAGCGAATACCCAGAACCGTAATTATTTTTTCTATTCTCATGCGATCCCGCAGGCTATCCGACCCGATTATTTTCGTTATTGATTCCGGCTCAGCAACACCGGTCGCCTCGAGCAGGATCCGTTTGGGCCTGAAGCGTTGCCAAATGTCTATAAGTGTGTCAACGAGCTCATCCGTCAGGGTGCAACAGATGCATCCGCTGGTCAACTCGATGACATCGCGGCCACCATTTTTGCTCCTGATAATCGTGCCATCGATGCCAATTTTACCGAATTCGTTTACCAGGACGATGGTATCGGAAAGATCAGCTTCCCATGAAAGAATACGGTTGAGAAGGGTTGTCTTTCCCGACCCGAGGAATCCGGCCAGCAGAAAAATGTCTGTTTTCTCCAAGGTGTTGACTTCTGCGGATCTCGCCATGGATTTCTCCTTTTCAGCCATGAATTCAGATTGCCGATCTTTGTTGCCTCCTCCGAGACCGAGCTGTTTATCATAATCCCGGTTAACGAAACAAGCAAAAGTTTTGATTGAGGAGGACTGAATTGTGGAGTCAAACGGCCTGATTGAGTTTTTTCCAGTTTCCGACAGTCTGCAGCGGTTTTACCAATGGTACTGTCGATGTAAGCCGGTAAATCAATGTCAAAATCAATGTTTTCCAGACTCCACAAAACCGCAGCCACGCATTTATCCGAACCGTACCGTTCCTAAGCGACCACGCCGGATAGCGACCAGTCCATAGCGTGAATTATCTGCGACATGACCCGGGACCAGACCGACATATAATCCGGAGGGACCATTTTTCGTAAGGCATTATATCTTTGGGACTTATTCATTTATCTTACAGGTCCGGTGCTCGAAATGATTGTTGTTTTTTCTGGAAACCATTGGCGCGTTCTCAAACATATTCTGACCAGCATTAACATTACAGGAACTTCGATCAAGACTCCTACAACGGTAGCCAGGGCTGCGCCAGAAGAAATGCCAAAAAGCATGGTAGACGTAGCAATCGCCACCTCAAAATGGTTTGAAGCGCCAATCATCGCTGCTGGAGCAGCATCCTCATAACGTAGTTTCAGCATACAAGCTAAAAAATATCCTACCCAAAAAATCAGCATGGTCTGAATAAAGAGCGGAATCGCAATCCAGACTATGGTCAGCGGGTTACTAATAATTACCTCGCCTTTGAAAGAAAACAGCAGTATTAATGTAATTAGTAGCGCAATGATGGTTATAGGGGTAAGAACGTGTAAGAATTTCTCTTTGAACCATGTTTCCCCCTTTGTGGATATTATCCATTTTCGAGATAGATAGCCAGCCACCAGCGGCAGGGCCACATAGATAGCGATGGAAAGCAGCAATGCCTGCCAAGGGACCGGCAGACGGCCAACGCCCAGCAGAAACCCACCCAGAACCCCATAGAGCAATAGCATAGTCAGAGAATTGATTGCCACCATCACCAAGGTGAGTCCATCGTTACCCCGCGTTAGATAACCCCATACCAGAACCATCGCTGTACACGGTGCGATTCCAAGCAAGATACAACCTGCCAGATAGCTACGCCACAGCGGCACTTGAAGCATTTTGACACCATCAGTCATCATCACCACGATTCCGGCACCGTGAGTCTCCCCTATCGTTAGGTCCAGTCCAAAGGGCATCTTGACCAGGTCCACCGCATCTGGCCCAATGAAATTGTAAAACATGGTGCCGAGAAAAAAAATCGAGATTCCATACATAGTAAATGGCTTGATGGCCCAATTGATAAACAGGGTTAAGAACACCGGTTTTCCACTTTTACCGGCCTTGATGACCTCTCCAAAATCAATTTTCACCATAATGGGGTACATCATGAAAAATAGACAGATCGCAATGGGAATGGAAACCACCGGTGCACCATTGATATAAATAGCCATGCCATCA
>Ga0316197_10001728_pt1 | contig 15543 bp, 20 predicted proteins | sample OudBiesiAoxic_MG_FD_204939 | JGI IMG/M metagenome (GOLD analysis project Ga0316197, IMG submission 204939) | Coastal sediment microbial communities from Oude Bieten Haven, Netherlands - site A oxic | ecosystem: Environmental > Aquatic > Marine > Coastal > Sediment | place: Netherlands...
AAAAAATTAAGGAACCTCTGATTTAATTCATGTAGCCCGTCATTGCGAGCGAAGCGAAGCAATCTCGTAACCAGTGAATCAACGAGTTACAGATTGCTTCGTCACTTTGTTCCTCGCAATGACGACACATCAGAGGCTCCTTAACCTGCAGCGACCCGTTTGCATCGCGCAGTTTCAAGCCGTTATCAGTCAACTCAAACACCCGTGCCCGCGACAGTGCCGCCAGGTATTCCTGCTCCTGGTCCATAATGCCATCGGGTTTCGCACAGTGCATACGCGTTGTCATTGCCGGACCCATGCTGATCCGGTCGTCTGTAATTTCATATGAGGCGTTGAAGGTGTTGCAACCGGCATGCCCACTGACCTTGCCATCCTCAAACCTGGCAGTCGCCAACCGTGTCGTCGCCGTGGATACCACGCCGCCGCGACCGTTGTTTATGCCAGCAGCCTGCCAAAGCGTGCTTTCCAGTGCCTGTGGCTTGACGGCCGAATATTCCAGTATGGCCTTGCGATCCTTATCAAGCAGACGCAACGATCCACCCTCCAGTTGAAAAGCAACCACTGCAGACAAGTCTTTGAGCTACTGGCGTTCCTGTTCCGACACAGGCGGCACACAGGCCATCATGGTTGTGCCAACAACGGAATTGACAGCGGTAATGCCTGCAACACGTGAACTACTCTGCGGGTTTTGCAAATAACTCATTCAACGCCTTGTTCAACGGCGGCAGGGATTCAGGCACCTCGACATCCATCACCTGGTCGGTGATCCACTGGTTATCCTTCTCGCCCATGACGGCCGAGACACATTCACCAAAATAGCGCTTCATGGCATAGCCCGGCTCACCATCCGGCGTGGGACACTCGGCATAATCGGCACCACGTTCATTGAGCAGATCAATCAATGCACGCCGGTAGTCACCCTTGCCCTCTGCATCGGTCCTGTTTTCCTGCATGGTGTCGGCCAGGTGTACGGCCAGCGAGGTTATGAACGTCTGCCGCTCCTGTGCATCCAGGGCCTCGGCCTTGTCGCGGTCTGTGAGGTGCACCAGGAAGGCGAGGAATTCTGCAATGACGTCCATACGCTGCGAACGCGTCTCGGTCTGGAAACCTTCATTCTCAAGATTCAGCAATCCCTGCTGGGCGATGCGCCAGAGGATAAACGCGGCGGCACCACCGACCTCGTCGAGCGTGCGCTCCCTGCCCTTGTTACTCCACTTGCTTTTGACTCTCACTGTAATCTCCCGGAACCGGATACTCGATTTTTATCACCACAAACAAACCCGAAGTAGCGGCAATTCAGGCCGCATGCTAGCATGGACCCATCAATGGTTTCAGCAAGGTTATCGCCGTGGCAGCTCCCGACCATACAACCAAACCTGTCAACATCAGCGAGCTTTTGCCAACGCTCGACGCAGTACGCGCAAATTGCCACATCGCCGATGCAAAACATGCCACCGACTACACGCTGTGTGTTTACCTGCTGAAAATGCGCGAATACTTCCGTTGGGAGCGTGACATCGCATTCAGTGCAGCATTGCCACACAAAGATCTCACCCACTGGCTGACGCAACGTGAAAACCGCTGGGAATACCTGCAGGAAAAGGGGTTTAGACAGGTGCCCGTGCTGGACAGACAGCATGATCCATTTGATGCAGAAGCGATTAACGAGACACTCAATGAACTGGGCTATGTCTATAGCAGTGGTTACGGGCATAACCTGAAACCGATGTTCTTTCTCGGTGCGCTGGAATCACGAACGACACACGGCGGTTATACACTAGTGGTATCCGGCAGGGAATTTGCGCGTGATCTGGCCTCCCCGCCGGCCATGAGCCAGGGAAACACCATTTTCGTGCGCCGTGAATCGTTGCGCCGCATGTTGTGGGAAAAGATAGAGGAGTGGCGCTGGAACAGGCCCGCCAATGCCATGCAGAGCGCACTGGACTGTTATGATTTCGACACGTCCGTCGACCAATCACTAAACGCCATGACCGACAATGAACTGCATTCAGCAATACTGCACGAGATTGGCGAGGTGCAGGCCGGTGAATTACTCGGCAGCGAATGGGAATCGATGCTCGCCAGCCTGTCGCACAGCAAGGCTGAAATCATGGTGCGCGCCGTACGCGATCATCTTGCCGATGCCCTGTCGACACTTCCCGGCTTACTGGCCGACATGAACATCGCCTCGCTGCACTTTTACATGGCAAACATGACCAACATGCGCAAGGAGCTTGCTCCCAAGCTGGTCGCTGCCTATGAAATCTGGGCACTTAACGGTGACACGCAGGACCTCGAGGGGCTGGCCGAAGAATCTGCAGCACACTGGCAGGGACTGGCTGAAAAGATACTCGAGCTATACCGGGAGCAGGATCACGAATGCCATCCGGCACTGATTTCGCTCATTGAAGCAAATACCCTCTAACAACAATCGAGAAGTAATTACTATCCATGTCCAGTCCATCAGCAATCACCCGGCCCGCATTAAAAACCATTGCAGAGGTCAGGGAACACAGCTTTATCTTTGAGAAGCCGAAGGCATTGCCGCTTGATATCTGCAACGAAATGATTCGCCGCTTTGAGACGAGCCCGGACGAACAGTATCCCGGACGTGTCGGGCAAACGGTGCAGCAGGAAACCAGCATCAAGCGCTCGACGGACCTGGTGGTCAGCGGCAAGGAACACTGGAAGGACATTGATCGTGAACTGTTCCGCTCACTGGGACAGACCATCCATGAATTTCGCGAGACTTACCCGTTCTTCATGGGGCCGTTCAAGGACAGCGGCTATGCGATCCAGCGCACCAATCCGGGCGAGTTTTATCACTGGCACATCGATGGTGGCAGTCACGAATTCAGCCAGCGACAACTGGTTGCCGTCTGGTATCTGAACGATGTGGACGGACCGGGTGGTGAAACCGAGTTTTCATATCAGCACGTCAAGGTAAGGCCTCAAGCAGGAAAACTGCTGCTGTTCCCGCCCTTCTGGACGCATGAACACCGCGGCGCCACCCTTGAGCAGGGCGTGAAATACATCGCGACCACCTGGGTAGTATTTGCCTGATCCCCCACCGTACTGGGCGAATCGAAACAGCATTGTATGACGACCAAGTTTGTTATCGTCACCGATGACGACATTAACGTGCGTAACTGGAGTGAGGTGATCTGGGCGATCAGTACCCGAATGGACCCCGTGCGCGACAGCGTGCTGGTGGACAACACGCCCATTGACTATCTCGACTTTGCCAGTCCGGTCTCCGGGCTGGGTTCAAAAATCGGATTTGACGCCACCAACAAGTGGCCGGTGGAAAGCAGCCGGCGCTGGGGCCGGCCCATTAGCATGTCCGCGGCTATCATACAACGCGTGGATGCGCTGTGGAAAGACCTCGGTATACACTGAGAAACCGCATCCGGAGGCGATAGATGCAGACACGACAACACACCAAAAACAGCCCGTTCGACCTTGCCAACGAGGCCGGCTATACAGCATGGCGCGACCAGAAACTGGAGAATTACCCAACCAGCATTGAACAACTCATTGTCGAAATCAATGACCCGCGCCGGCTGACAAAAGCGGAAGCCGAGGCGCTGCTGACACGCGCCCGCAAGACCAACATGGCCATCTACAGCGGCCCTACCGGCGGCGACCCGGACAAGGCGATACCCGGATCACTCGGGAAACAGTTCGGGTTGATGGAGCTGGATTACAACATGGGAGCGGATGATGACGGCGTGACGTCCCTGCAGGTAGTCGAGGGCAAGTGGCGCAGTGGCTACATTCCCTATACCAACCGTCCCATCCACTGGCACACCGATGGCTATTACAATCTACCGGAACGCCAGATACACGGGCTACTGTTGCATTGCGTCTCGGCAGCAGCAAGTGGTGGTGAAAATGCATTACTGGATCATGAAATCGCCTACATTCACCTGCGCGACAGAAATCCCGACTACATTCGCGCCATGATGGCCGAAACTGTCATGACCATTCCATCGAACAACGAAAACGGTGAACAGCTGCGTCCGGCACGTAGTGGCCCGGTCTTCTCGGTGCTTGAGGATGGCAGCCTGCACATGCGCTATACCGCACGCACCCGCAGTATTGAATGGTCACAGGAGTCGGTCACCCTGGCCGCGGTGAAGACCCTGGAAGCGTTTCTGGATTCGCCCTCTGCGTACATCTACCGGGCCACGCTGCAACCGGGGCAGGGTCTGATCTGCAACAATGTGCTGCACGATCGTTCAGGGTTTGACGATGATGAGGCTCACACCAGGCAGCTCTACCGGCTGCGCTATTATGAGCGTATATCCGGTACCTGAACAAGAACAAAAGGACAGGTTTATCGCTGCTTCCCATTGATAAGGCGCAGCTGTGGCTTGCTGGGAGAATAGCGCGGTATGTTCATTTTTTGGTTAAACGTGCTTCTGACTTTGTCGGCAGAGCATTTTTAGTTTTTCGTAGCCGAGTGAATACATTCATACTGAAGAATTTAAACTATTCACGCGGTTAAACTCTATTGGCAGGTTTTGACCGGAAGTACGCGGCCAGCCCAAATATTCTGTCACTTACCTCAGTATGTGCATGGCGCTACAGGTATCACGAAGACGGAAATAATCCGTCTCCGTGACAACGATCAGGAACCCTGTTCGACCATGTATACAATGGCGGCTTGCAGCTCATCGTCGGTGCAACTCATGCAGGCACCCTTCGGTGGCATCGCGTTGAGACCATTCTTGACTGATGAAAGCAGAGCATTATTACCCTTGGCAATGCGTGGTGCCCAGGCATCTTTATCACCCATTTTTGGCGCACCGGCAATCCCGGCAGCATGGCAGGCCTGGCAGGCTCCCTGATAAATCTTCTGCCCGTCTACAAAGGCCGCCTGGGTGTCTGCCGGTGAATCAGTGGCAGCTTGAGGTTCATTTGGCTTGACGGCTGGTTCGGGTGCTTCAGCAGGCGGTGGTGCCTCAGGTTCCGCGATCTGCGGGGAATGTGCCTGGGCCGGCGCAGTTTCCACTGGGGCCGTGGCTTCCTTTTCCGTGCAACCAGCGCACAGTAATATAATTAGTGCCAGCGCCGGGATTATTGATTGAATGCCAAATCTCAGGCGCTGCGTTGTGTCTTTAGACATGAGTTCACCTCCGTGATGATGTGATTGGGTAATTTGTTCTTGTACAGTGTACGTGAAAATCATCCGGGCGAGTAAAGGGCTGATAATAAGCATCCCTGCACCACCCTCTAAAAGCCCGATTTCAGTTGCGGTCATCCGGCTGGTCCGAGACAGATCACACTGATTATTTAAAACCCTGGTTTCCCGCATAACGACCTGTCCATCAACACAATCTATTACTAGTATATTATATGCTTTTTTATAAAGTTAATCTGGTTTATAAACAACACATACTGGAATCATTCGAGTATTGCATCAGGAGTCTGCATCATGCTGCGAATACATGTATCGATGAAATACACCAATGAACCGGTGAAACGTACACCGGTCACCCTCTATCTCGATACCAACCCTGAGCATCCGACCCAGGGCACCACCGACCGTACAGGTGTCGCCACCTTCGATATTCCTGCGGCCAGCGGCAAGATCATTGTTAACGGTTCAACCCGGTATCACGGACGTCTGGAGGGAGACATCGAGATCACTCTCTTGTCTCCGACCGCGTCTCCCACCGTAGTCGAGCACGGCACGCCCGGTGGCAGGGAAACAGGCAGTACTGCCTACCCCGGCATGCAGACCCGTATGCTCAAAGTCAACGAAGACGAGGTCGAAGTCGACAGTGAAGGCTACCTGGTCAATCTCAGTGACTGGTCCGAGGCCTTCGTGCGCGTTCAGGCCGAACAGGAGGGACTGGAGTTGACTGACGAGATCTGGGAGATTATTCGTTACCTGAGGGATTTTTACGAGAAACACGAAGTGCAAGCGAATGTACTTGAGATTATCAAGCACTTTCGCAAGACCTGGGGATCGGAGCGCGGCAGCAATCGCTATCTGCACAGTATATTTCCGCGCGGGGGGCCACAAAAGCAGGGTAACCGCCTGGCGGGACTGCTGCGCACCAAGGGTGAACACTAACAAGAGGTTAATTGAATGGATTCTACCTATTTACTGACTGACGGTACCCGTAGCAAACGCACCAGCGCAGACCGGTTCTCCAGAAGATCGGCAAGGGTGTAGGTATCCAGCACAGCATAGAAGGCCTGCACCGCTTTTTCAAAGGCGCCACGCAACAAGCAGGGCTGCTCGATACGGCAGTCGGAGGTTTCGCGTGCAAAGCACTCCACCAATACACTGTCCGCCTCGGATTTGCGCACCACGTCCCCGATCCGGATACGTTCCGGATCGAGCTTTAGCTCTACCCCACCCCCTTTGCCGCGCGTGGTTAACACGTACCCCTCACCCGCCAGAAACAGAATCACTTTCATCAGATGATGCTTGGAAATGCCATAGGCCTCCGCAATATCACCGACGGCTGCACGTTTGTCGTTGCGCGTACCGAGATAAATCAGGACGCGTAACGAGTAATCAGTAAATGTTGTTAAACGCATAACAGGTCGCTATCTGGCTTGCAGGCCATCAACAGTCCAGGAGAGAGAATACCTTCAAGTACCGGGAGAATTCCACATCAAGACATTGATTCGGGTTTATATTCCGGATTTCATTTTATTGTTGCATATTTTATACTACTTATGTATTTCTGTCCGTAATCAGTATTCAGAAAAAACTGTTCCACTAAACACATCGTAAAGCTATGGACATGCATTGAGCTGAAATGACGCTGCCATTGATGAACATTGACGATCCTGTGTCCAGGGCCACCCCCGGGATAGCGCTTTTTAATCTCGGCTTCAGACCCTTCTTTCTGCTCGCTGGTATCGCGGCAATCCTGCTGGTACCCGTCAGGTATCTTGCCATACTGGATAATTGCTGTGCTGGACACAGCTTTCCTGCCGGTGCTTGCCATCACCCTTTCGATCCCGTTGCTGCGCAGGCGGCAGATACATACCCGCAACGGGGGGAGTTCCACCTGGTGCACCAATAGACGGTAATACAGATCGGAGCGGAATGCCTCCTCAACCATGCGGGCATTGAGGTCACGGTGTGTGGCGCACAAGGCATGAATACCAGACAGATAGCCCACTGTTTATTTGTCAGCACCCAGACGGTACGCAGCCACTTCAAAAACATCTATCCGAAACCTGGTGTCAACAGCCGTACCGGGGCGGTCATTCATGCCTTGCAGAAAGGACTGAACTGAAACGGGTACTCGCCCCATTTTTTCATTGTAATGACTGCTGCCGGGCAAGGAACTGTGTGCCCAGCGGGCCGTTAAACAGGGAAACCTTGCTCTCGTGCGACAGCCAGTAACTCATCACGCGACGGATAGTGTTTAGCCTGCTGTTCAAGGTAAAATTTCCAGTCAGCAAACTCGGCGGCCTGTTGCGGATGTGTTCCCTGGCAACCCAGCACGGTGACTACCGCATCACCCACCTTCCAGGGGCCCTCACCCCTGATATCGCCGCTGACCAGCCGCACACCTTCCGCCGCGGGTAACTGCTCCCAGAACGGTCTGAAATACAGCAACCCCTGAGGATGACGAAAGCAGGCCACCATGACATGCCGGGTGTCATCCGGGAAACGAATCAACAGCGGGGTCGTCAGCGACAGCAGATCAGCCATGGTCTGCTAACGACAAGTACCACGGACAAGCACCGGGGTTGCTATGCCAGTACCAGCTCTGTTTCCAGCATTTCGCCATTGGTATCGATGCGTATTTCCTGCACACCGGGGACACGCGTCAGTACGTAGGCCGACAGCAGTATCATCATTTCTTTATTGTCGTTATGCATGGCGGTCAGCATCTTGTCCCCCACGATCTGACAACGCTGTTCACGGTTCGGGTTATCAACCCACTCGCGACTCATCTGCCAGCCCTTGTCCATGTCCCTGTCGATTTTGTCGAAGAAATCACCGCCTTCGGCAATAATCTCATCGGGCACCTTGATAGGATAGGTCTTGTTTTCAATAACAACTTTTAAAATCATAGCGGTGGTCTTATGCTAATTGCCAGGAAATAATCGTTGCAAGATTCTAACCCATAGCGAACGTCAGGTGCAGGACTAATCATGCTTACACATATCAGGGGAATACTGGACCAGGATCAACTGGCGACCGCACACAGGCTGATTGCAGCAGGTGGTTTTCAGGATGGCAGCGGATCTGCCGGCATCGCCGCCCGGCGTGTGAAGCATAATGATGAGCTGGCACTGGACCCGGCACAGATGCGCGACCTCAACAACCTGGTCATGGGTAGCCTCGTGAAACACCCGACCTACCGCAGTGCCGCCATGCCGCTGAAAATTGCAGCGCCCTACTACGCACGCTACACCCCGGGCATGTCCTACGGCGACCATGTCGATGACCCGATCATGGGACAGGGATCAGAACTCTACCGCTCGGATGTGTCCGTCACCATCTTTCTCAACAATCCGGATGATTATGATGGTGGAGAACTGGTCATCCAGACAGCGTTCGGAGAGCAACAGGTAAAATTGCCTGCCGGTGACGCCATTATCTACCCGTCATCGAGCCTGCATCACGTTGCTGAAGTCAGCCGCGGTGAACGCCTTGTTGCGGTCAGCTGGATCCAGAGCCTGGTACGTGAACCCGAGAAACGTGCCCTGCTGCACGAGATGAACCTGGCACGCGAGACGCTGCTGCACGAACAACCGGATGCCGGGGCAACCGCACAGGTGAACCACGCCTACATCAACCTGGTGCGCATGTGGTCAGCGATTTAGCCGTGCCCCGAAACAGGGGACTGGTCGTCGGCCGACCCCACATTCATGGCGACAGACAGCCGTAATCCCGAGCCGAGATGGGCCGTCACCTCATGCAGCACATCGGGTGCAAACATCACCAGCTTGCCTTCCTGCGGCTGAATGCGAACCGTGTTGCTGGCATCGTGCAGGATCAGATCTCCGGAATTTTCGGGTACGCGAATGTAATACACCGCAGAGAGCAATTCATCGTTCTCATCATGATGATGCAGCGACGTGTGGTGTCCCGCGTCCATGGCGTTAAACCAGAACCCGACCTTTATCACCGCCGCCGGGATACCCAGCCGCTGCGCGGCCTGTTGCTTCATTACATCCAGCACCGTGGCAATCTCCGGAATGTCTGACTCTTGCAGGTAGATATTCTCGAAACGACCTGCAAAATGATGCGTCTGCCTTACACGGTCTGTTCCATACAACTCCATAAAACGGTCGTACAGGCGAGTGTTGAGCCTGGCTGGATCTGCCAATGTGAGTTCCCGAAAAAGCATGATTTACAATCCGCCGATAGCCCAAAGCCGGTATTTTACCTGCAAAGAAACCTACCCTGAAGCTGTGGATCACGCCTGTATATCGGAGTGAATACTCCTTTTGAGGGGGTGTTGCATATGACTTGCGGGCGGCACCGAATCACTTCCGATAGTGCTCACATTGCAATACAATTCGTCAACCAAAATTCTTTATCTAACTTTGAATCAGGAGCATAGACATGGCACTGGAAGTTAATGGCAAGAGCATCGAGACTGATGGAAACGGTAACCTCACCGACCCGAACAGCTGGGATGAAGATGTCGCCAGGGCACTCGCTGCAGAGGATGGCATTGAGCTGACCCAGGAACACTGGGACGTGATCAACTACCTGCGTTCAGAATATGTTGATAACGGTGAGCAGCCCATGGAGCGCGCGATCAATAAAGGCATGTCCAAGATCTGGGGCAAGAAGGTCACCAGCAAGGATCTCTATGTCCTGTTTCCGCTTGCACCCAGCAAGCAGGGCAACAAGATTGCGGGATTGCCGTTCGTCCTGCGTAAAGGCGGCTATTAGGCCGTAGACATTCTGACCTGATCCGGGAGTCGTGCAGCACAGGGATGTGCAAGTGCCACGGCTGGTCAGGAGGCCTGAGGCGACCATCCCTGCAGGCGCAAAAAAAGCCGCACCTTTTCGGGATGCGGCTTTTTTCATGCGTATTGAAACAGTCTAGCGGTGCGAACCTTTCTCGGCATGCGCCATGTCGACGAGCTTGTTGGCCATGTCCATGTACTGCTGGCGGAAGTGGTGCAATGGGTGACCTTCTGCTCCGACGAAGTAGTCTTCCATTTCAACGCCGTTGGCCTGCTCGAAGTCCATGAACTTCTTCTGCATTTCCAGCATCTTTGTGATCAGTTCCTGTTTCTCACTCATAACAGATTCTCCAGATTCAAGTAATTCTTTGTCTATTCACCAGTTATGCCGCAACTATAGCCACTGGTCGGGGGCGGTAATATATCCCGATTGGGCTGTTTGCTACTGACAGGCCGCTGATAACCAGGGTTTCAGGGTGCGTAATTCTGCCTCGCTGAAATAAAAAGGCAATCCCCCGGTCGGGATAATTACGTGTCTTCGGATTCCTTGACCGGATTGATACCCTTGTGCGGCAGGAACAGGCCACAGCCAATCGTTCGTCCCTCACCCAGCCCGACCTGCTGCAGGCGCACCGACTGCTCCGGATCCAGGTCCGCAACCATCAGGCTGCGGGTAAACACCGCACCATCGGGAAGCTTCATCGTGTGCGTGATACCACTGAGCATCTTCCTGCAGGGAATATCCAGCGCCTTCAGTTGACCGGCTGCCGCTTCCAGAAATTGTGTTTCATCCAGGTCTTCACGCGTGATCACGTAGCGTGAAAACAGGGTTGGCAGACTCGACAACAGGAACAACTCCGAGTTGCCGACCTCAAGCGGATGGCCTTCAATATCCAGCGATTGACCGCTTAAGGCCTGCGTATCCGGCAAGCGTTTCCTGGGGACACGTAAACGCATCCTGGTGCGCCTGGACAGGTGCAGCAACTCGTTTTCAGTATCTTCCGGCCGAAACCAGCCATTACCGGATGCCGCGCCGTGTATAAGATGGATGCCGGCGTACGCTTCATCTTCAAGCCACGGCATGACCTTCAGCAACGCGGATGAGAGTGCGTGCGCATGATCCAGCGGCAGCGTCGGACAGGCAATCCTGAAGGCCACATCCACCACATCATCGGGGACAGTGAAGCCTGCTTTCTTGTCTGTGTCATCATTCCAGTACATTGTGATTATCTACCTGTATATAACCCGATATCAGCTGTTTTGTGCTGCCGAAAAGGCCGCTTCCAGTTTATCTTCCCAGTCCTGCGGGGTATCCGGAAAGGGCGGCTTCACGTCCATGCGAAAAAACATTTCGCCGCTACGCGCACGTTCACCGATCACCAGCTTCAGGTCATTGAACGACTCGAGGTCATGATGCTGCAACAACACTTCACTCAACCAGAGCATTTACTAACCCCACTCGTTTGTCTGTTCATCATTTCAGGTACCACGGATGCGATCATGGTAGCGTGCGCGGTACAGTAATCGCTGCTGGCCGGCAGCCGCATCATTGCTAAAGGCTTCCCGCTTATGCAGTACATTATTGCAGATAATGCCCTGCCCGCTGCGCAAACGGTGCCTGACTGTATAGATGGAGTCATTTGTCAGCAATTCAAGGAGAAACCCGACTGCCAGGCGTGTATTTCGATCATCCTTCCATTCGATACTGCGGCTACGCGCGGTATAACGCATGTGCAATGCACCCGTATCCGGGGCAACGGAAAACACCGGTCCGGATTGCGCCGCACGCAGTTCAACGCCCGCCTCGATATTTGGCGGGATCGTCATGGCATCCGGTTGCATCAGCGCCCTTATATAGTCGGGATTCTCATCACGCAGCAACAGGTAGGCGATCTCGGGATCCAGCAACAGGTTATCCCCGCCACTGGCCGAGGCAGCGACGCAGTGCATGATGATGCCACGCACCTGCCTGTCCAGACGGTTGTAATAACCATCGGTATGCCAGTTCAACGGGCGACTGGTATAGGGTATGTACTGTGTGCCGGCGGTTGCCTCAAGCACCCGCAGCGAGGTGATGCTGTCTTCATCGGCGCGCAGGTTCCTGTCCAGGTTCTCCAGACCGAACTGCCGCCCGAGCGCGCGAATTGCCGGCTTGTCCGCTACCCCCCCGCCGGTCACCTCGTAGATGGCAAAATTGGTGTTTCGACAGCGCTCCAGCAGGGCCGCATGCTCGCTGGCATCGAGTGCGGCCACATCCCTGACAGGCACGACCGGGGCTGCCGCCAGCGCGCAATAACCGGCAAGCCTGGCATCACGCCACGCCTGGTATCCGGCCTCGTCGGCCAGATCAAAGGGCTGTAATGGTGAGCAGGCGTTCGTCATAATCGGGGAAGCAATACCAGGAAGTCAGCATTATTTATCACTGCTTTATTAAAAAAACATGTGCACGCTATCTGTTTGATAATGCATATTATTCTCATTCAGCAATAGAAAATGCGGCTGACCGGCAGCGCTCTTCATGAGTGAAACAGCAAATAAGTGCACGTTAACATAAGAAAAAATTCTACTCTCATTAGTTTGCCACCTGCCAACAACTAACTACAGGAATTTAAATAATATTTTTGCCAATACCCATTTCGGGATACGGCCCAATATCCGCGCCACCCCATGGGTAGGATATGTTCACATTGAGTCCACTCCTAGAATGCGCTTAATCAAAAGTTAATCTGCCCGCAGGCACATTAACCTACTGATTTCAGAGTTGCCTGAAACAAATTTTTCGGGCAGCCATTGGCTGTTTAATCAGTTAAGAACGTTGGTGTAAGCGAAAACATATTCTCAGGAGATCACCATGGCTAAGAACACCTACCCGACACCTATGCTTGATAATCTGGAAACCGGCCCATGGCCAAGTTTCATTACCGGTATCAAGCGACTGCGTGACGAGCACCCCGATGAGCGCATCAACAGCGTAACCAACGGCCTGCTTGGTCAGCTGGAACATTCCTACGAAACCCGCAAGGGCTACTGGAAAGGCGGCACGGTCAGTGTCTATGGTTATGGCGGCGGCATTATCCCGCGCTTCTCCGAGGTCGGCGATGCCTTCCCCGAGTCAAAAGAATTCCACACCATACGTGTGCAGCCACCGGCCGGCAACTTTTATACCACCGACATGCTGCGCCAGCTCGGCGACAGCTGGGAGAAACACGGCTCGGGACTGGTGACCTTCCACGGTCAGACCGGCAACATCATGTTCATCGGCACCACCACCGACGGCACCCAGCACATGTTCGACGAGATCAACGAGTATGGCTGGGACCTCGGCGGCGCCGGCCCCTGCGTACGCACCGCCATGTCCTGTATCGGTGGCGCCCGCTGTGAAATGTCCAACTGCAACGAGCACGGTATTCACCGCTGGATGGTGAACAACTTCACCGATGACGTGCACCGCCCGGCCCTGCCCTACAAGTTCAAGTTCAAGGTCTCCGGTTGCCCGAACGACTGTCAGAACGCCATCGAGCGTGCCGACTTCGCCATCATCGGTACCTGGCGCGATGACATGAAGGTCAACCAGGTAGAGTTCAAGAATTACATCGAGAAGAAAGGCCGTCAGTACATCATCGACAACGTCATCACACGTTGCCCGACCCAGGCCATATCGATTGACGACAACGACAACTTTGTCGTCGACAACCATAACTGCGTACGCTGCATGCACTGCCTGAACGTCTTGCCGAAGGCACTGCACCCTGGCGACGACAAGGGCGTTACTATCCTCATCGGCGGCAAGCGCACCCTGAAGATCGGTGACCTGATGGGCACTGTAGTTGTTCCTTTCAAGAAGCTGGAAACCGAGGAAGACTACGAAAGCATGCAGGAAATGGCCGAGGACATCATTGACTTCTGGGCAGAAAACGGTCTGGAGCATGAGCGTTGCGGTGAAATGATCGAGCGTATCGGCCTGGTGAATTTCCTCGAAGGCATCGGTATCGATGTTGACCCGAACATGGTTGGCAGTCCACGTCAGAGTTCCTACGTCCGCATGGATGGCTGGGACGAGGAAGCCGAAAAATGGTTTGAAAGGAAGCGCGAAGAGAAACAGGCGGCTTCTGCCTAACAGACCCGGCATTGGATCAAGACAGTCCCGGCGCCTGGCACCGGGACTGTTCAAAAAATACAGTAAATTTAGGAGAATCTCATGGCACAAGAAATGCGTTCGCCAATTGAATCAGGCTGTCCGGACGGGTTCCAGTACATGCATCCCATAATGCGCAAGAACTACGGACAATGGGCCTACCACGAAGACCCGCAGCCGGGCGTGCTGCTGCACGTATCCAACAATGGTGACAAGATGTGGACCGTGCGTGCCGGTACCCAGCGTATTCTTGACGTGTTCACCCTGCGCAAACTCTGTGACATCGGTGATGAATACGGTGAAGGCTACATTCACTTCACCATTCGCAGCAACATCGAATACCAGGTTGCCGACGAAGCCAAGGTGCAACCGCTGATCAAGGCGCTGACCGATGCCGGTTTCATCGTCGGTGGCACGCGCAACTCCGTGGCCATGCTGTCACACACCCAGGGCTGGCTGCACTGCGACATCCCGGGCACCGACGCATCCGGCGTGGTAAAATCCATGATGGACGAGTTGATCGGTGAGTTCCAGAACTGGAACATGCCAAACCGTGTACACATGACCACTTCCTGCTGCCAGATCAACTGTGGCGGTCAGGGCGATATCGCCATCAACGTACAGCACACCAAGCCACCGAAGATCAACCATGACCTGGTCTCCAACGTCTGTGAGCGCCCTTCCGTTGTGGCGCGCTGCCCGGTTGCCGCGATTCGACCGGCACTGGTTAACGGCAAACCGTCGCTTGAAGTGGACGAAAAGAAATGCATCTGCTGTGGCGCCTGCTTCCCGCCGTGCCCGCCGATGCAGATCAACGACGCCGAGCATTCCAAGCTGGCCATCTGGGTCGGTGGCAACCACTCCAATGCCCGCAGCAAGCCGACCTTCCAGAAGCTGGTTGCCTCCGGCATCCCGAACAATCCGCCGCGCTGGCCCGAGGCGACTGCCGTGGTCAAGAAGATACTCAAGACCTACAAGGAAGATGCAAAAGACTGGGAACGCATGAATGACTGGATCGAACGCATTGGCTGGCCACGTTTCTTCGAGAAGACCGGTCTGCCGTTCACCAAGTACCACATCGATAACTGGCGTGGTGCACGTGCGAGCCTGAACGCCTCAACGCATATCCGTTTCTGAGGGAAGCCGACTCATGAAATTCACTATTCAGGTAAACGAGGGGCCGTATCAGCACCAGTCCGCTGACTCGGCCTACCACTTCGCCAAGGCTGCACTGGATAAAGGCCACGAAATCTTTCGTATCTTTTTCTACCACGATGGCGTCAACAACGGCACGCGTCTGACAACCCCGCCGCAGGACGACCGCAACATCGTCGCCCGCTGGACGGAGCTGGGACAGGCACATGACATTGACATGGTGCTGTGCGTCGCGGCTGCACAACGTCGTGGTCTCGTTGATGACGGCGAAGCCGAGCGCAATGGCAAAGATGCCACCAACATTGCACCCGGGTTTCGTATCTCCGGGCTGGGGCAGCTGGTCG
>Ga0316197_10001729_pt1 | contig 15541 bp, 13 predicted proteins | sample OudBiesiAoxic_MG_FD_204939 | JGI IMG/M metagenome (GOLD analysis project Ga0316197, IMG submission 204939) | Coastal sediment microbial communities from Oude Bieten Haven, Netherlands - site A oxic | ecosystem: Environmental > Aquatic > Marine > Coastal > Sediment | place: Netherlands...
GCAGTACCGGCTGCAACAAATAGGTATTGGAGATATTCTTGTCATCAGAACTGCCGGTGGTCCAGAAAAAGTTCTGGAACTGGGTCAAAACGGCCGAGGGATCGGTTGCTGCTTCCGCCAGGCTGGCACCGCCTGGAGCGCTGGCGCCGGAAGCATGAGTAGCAACCGGAGGCGCCGTGTTTGGGTGATCATCATGTGGAGGGTCGAAGGTTTTTTGCGGCCCAGTTGAAGCATCATCAGTGTCTGAAGAGGTGTCCTGATCATCTGCGTCCAGGGCCCAGGTTCCGCTTGTTAAGGACAGTAATACTAAAAACAATATTGCTCTTACTGACAATCTTTCCGTGGTCATATTTTTCTCCCTTCTAACCTCGCTCTTTGCAAGGAATTAAGTGAGCTGGATAGAGCTTTGAGCTAAAAATCCAGTTCACAATATTGTGGTACTCCCTGCTAAAGAGCACATTTATCAAATAGTGGCAATTTGGTGGAGTTCCTGTTACTTAATCCAAAGTTCGCAGACTTGGAGCAAGTAAGGACCGTCATCAACTCTCATCGCACAGTATGAACCCATGCTATGATACTAATCTTCAGTATTCTGACCAGCCTGTTCTATCCATATTCCGCAAATCAAGAGAAAGCTATAATCTGGGTCCAGCCTTCCCCCCGGGAGATCACTTGTGAAAAAAGTCATTGACCAGGACATTATTCAGCAGTCCAACAAAGGGTTTTGCACCTCAACCGAACCAAACTTCTGACCATGAGTGAAGTTTTCGGAATAAATGATTGAAGCACCACTTTTTTGGGCGGCCGCGACAATCAGCGAGTCCCAAAACGACAGTTGATAGCGACTTTCAATGTCAATTGCTTCCATAATGATTGCCCCATCGTTGACGACAGGATCCCATGCCAGGTAATCAGCAATAAGTGCCCTCGCCTGCTCGACCGTGACCGGCCGCTGAGCTTTCCGCCGGACATTCACGTAAAACTCTTGCAGAACCTGTGTGCTCAGGATGCCATTTCCTTTTTGCCACAGCTGCTCGATCAGGCTCAGCGCTTTTTCATGCTTGTTCCCCGCTCCCCGATCGTAAGCGTATACAAGAATGTTGGTATCAACGAAGGTTTTCACGGTCATGTAATTCGTCACGACTGCCGGGCTTTTCCCAGCCCAGGTCGAAGCCTTTCTTCAGTTGTCGCAAAGCGCGCTGTCGAGCTGCAGCAAAGGCTTGCTCCTCTCGCACCAGCCTTTCAAGTTGATCTGCAACCAACCGGCTCAGTGAGACTCCTTGCCGGGCCGCAAACACTTTAGCTTCATGGGCCAGGCCGGCCTCGACTTTGATTGTGATATTGGTCGCTTTCATCAATAGCACAATTTATGTGCTACAAAGTAACTGTGCTATCGGTAAGAAACCCTGAATCACGTCAGGTATCCACTCGATCTATGGCTTATAATTTCAATCCAGATTTCCTGAGTGCAATACCGTGAAAAAAGTCATTGAATGTGTGCCGAACTTCTCTGAAGGCCGTGACCTGGCGGTCATCAAGCAGATCACCGATGCGATTGAAAGCGTCCAGGGCATTCGCCTGCTGGACGTCGATCCCGGGGAAAGCACCAACCGCACGGTGGTGACTTTTATCGGAGAGCCAGAAGCGGTCGCAGAAGCAGCTTTTCAGGCCGCCTGGAAAGCTTCGGAACTGATCGACATGTCGAAACATCATGGCGAACACGCCCGTTTCGGCGCCATGGATGTGTGCCCCTTCGTGCCGGTAGCCGGCGCTACCATGGGAGACTGCGTGGAAATCGCCCGTGAAGTTGGCCGGCGCATCGGCGACGAACTGGCTATCCCGGTGTACCTGTACGAACACGCCGCGAGTTCTCCGGCGCGCCGTAACCTGGCTGACGTGAGATCGGGCGAATACGAAGGGCTCCAGGGCCGGTTCGACAAGCCGGAATGGAAACCGGATTTTGGCCCCGCTGAATTCAATGCAAAATTCGGTGCGGTAGCGGTTGGCGCACGCGAATTCCTGATCGCCTACAACATCAACCTCAACACGACTGACCGGCGCTACGCCAATGAAATCGCCTACGAGATGCGCGAGCGCGGCCGCTGGAAACGTTCCGGCAATACTGAGCCGTTCTACTACAAGGGCGATGTCGTCTATTTCGAAGAAGGGAAGTTTGAAGACGGCAACTCTGATTTTTCAGCCGGGTCTTTCAAGGAACTGGCAAAGTTCTACCAGGAACAATATGGCAAGGACCTGTACGAGCGCTACCGGGCCATCGGGCTCGACCCGGAAAACCTGGCGGGGCGTCCTGTTTACAAGGACGGCATGTTCACCCACCTCAAGGGCATTGGCTGGGTGGTGGACGATTACCAGTGCGCACAGATCTCGGTCAACCTGACCAATTACAACATCACAGCGCCACACGCCGTGCTGGAAGCGGCCCGTGAACTGGCCGTGCAGCGAGGCATTGTTGTCACCGGCTCAGAGGTCGTTGGCGTGGTACCTTTCGAAGCGATGCAGCAAGCCGGGCGTTATTACCTCGGACGCATGCAGTCGTCCACCGGCGTTCCGGCCCGCGATATCGTGACCACTGCGGCCCAGGCCATGGGCCTGAGCGACGTCGCCGACTTCGACATAGACAAGAAAGTGATTGGCATGCCGGTCGCCGATGGCCCGCTGGTCAACATGAAGGTCAACGAGTTTGTCGACGAGGTGTCTCGCGGCACGCCGGCGCCGGGCGGTGGTTCAATCGCCGCGCTCGCGGGGGCGATCGGTTCGGCTTTGGCCTCGATGGTAGTGAACCTGTCGGTGGGCAAGGGCGAATACGATTCACAGTACGAAGAACTATGTGCCCTGGCCGAAAAATCCCAGTCGATCAAGGATGAACTGCTCCGCGCGATCGATGCCGACACCGAGGCCTTCAACGAGGTCATCGCGGGCATCCGCATGGCCAAGGACACGCCGGAACAGCTCGAATTACGCTCAAAGACGATTCGGGCCGGCTACAAGACCGCCGCAGAAGTACCCCTGCGCACTGCTCAGTTATGCCGCCAGGTGCTGGATCTATGCCAGTCAGCCGCGGATATTGGCAACCAGGCCGTGATGAGCGATGCGGGCGTCGGTGCACTGATGGCTTACGCGGGTGTGCGGGGCGCGATTCACAACGTGAATATCAACCTGCCACACACGAAAGATGAAGCCTTTATCGCAAAAATGCAGGAAACGCTGGGCGATTTGCTGTCGGAATCAAAAGAACTCTGTGAAGCGATTCAGCAACAGGCAGAAAGCAGCTTCTAAAATATGGGACTCGGGCGTGACTTCCCTGTCGCTTACGGTCCTGGCAGTAACTACCCGCCCCAGCTTTTGCCGTTCAGGCAGTAGAATCACCTGATATCTAAGTGTTAGGGAGTTCGGGTCCAGACCATCCTAGCCGAGGGAATGCCGTGTCTTCCTTCAGGACCGTATGAAACACGGATGTTTCATCCGAGCCCCCAGGGATGGGTTCACGGCGTGTCCTGAAGGAAGACACGGCATTTCCTTGGCGGGCCTGCATTTCAGGACAGAGGATTCAGATAAAGTGAGACAGCAGTGGCTCGGGTCCCTTTTTGAGCTATTAGTTTTTCGCCTGGTCCACAATCTTATTAGCCTGGATCCAGGGCATCATTGCGCGTAGCTTGGCACCGACCTGCTCTATGCCGTGCGCCGCGTTCGCTTCCCGGGCCACCGTCATTTCCGGATACCCGGTGTTACCTTCCTTGATAAAGCGCTTGGCGTAGTTGCCGTTCTGGATGTTCTCCAGCGCTTCGCGCATGGCCGCCCGCGACTCATCATTGATGATCTTGGGGCCGGTCACGTACTCGCCATATTCCGCGTTGTTGGAGATCGAGTAGTTCATATTGGCGACGCCGCCTTCGAACATCAGGTCAACGATCAGTTTCAGCTCGTGCAGGCACTCGAAGTACGCCATCTCGGCCGGGTAGCCGGCTTCGGTCAGCACCTCGAACCCGGCTTTGACCAGTTCGACACAACCCCCGCAAAGGACAGCCTGCTCACCGAACAGGTCGGTTTCGCACTCATCCTTGAAGGTGGTTTCGATGATACCGGTGCGGCCGCCACCAATGCCTGAAGCATAGGAAAGAGCCATTGCCTGCGCGGTGCCCGAAGCATCCTGCGCCACGGCGATCAGGTCTGGAATGCCGCGGCCTGCGGCAAACTCGGATCGCACGGTATGGCCGGGCGCTTTCGGCGCAATCATGATGACGTCGAGGTCGGCTCGCGGCTCGACTTCCTTGTACAACACGGAAAAGCCATGTGCGAAGGCCAGGGTAGCGTCCTGCTTGATAAAGGGCTCGACCGATTCCTTGTAAAGGGCCGAGTGAAACTCGTCCGGCGTCAGGATCATCACCACGTCAGCACCGGCAACAGCGTCCGTCACATCCGCCACTTTCAGGCCATGCGCTTCAGCCTTGGCGCGGGAAGAAGAGCCCGCCCTCAGTCCAACCGTTACGTCCACCCCGGAGTCCTGCAGGTTGCAGGCGTGTGCATGCCCCTGTGAACCGTAACCGATAACGGCTACCTTTTTGCCCTGGATGATGCTGATGTCGCAATCTTTATCGTAATAAACCTGCATGTTCGTTTCACCTGTACATTTTCAGAATTGAGTGAACTATACGGGGAGCCTTTTGTTGCGTAAAATGATATATATGCATCTTTATGATGCGTTTAACGCAATATAAAACCAATGGACAACCGCTCCCTCAAACAATTCGTCACCCTGGCCGACAGCCTGCATTTCGGACGCGCCAGCGAAGCCAGCAATGTCAGCCCTTCGGCGCTGAGTCGCAGCATCGCGCGAATCGAACAGGACCTGGGCGTGAAACTGTTTGAGCGCAACAATCGCAGCGTAGCCCTGACCCATGCAGGCACCCTGTTTCTTGGCTACGCCCGCGACGCACTGGGAGAGTGGGACACGATTCGCAATACCTTAATGGAAGAGGCGGCGGAACTGCACGGCGAGGTCAGCGTGTACTGCTCGGTGACTGCAAGCTACAGTTTTTTGTTCGAATTGCTGACCCGGTTCAGGCAGGACTTCCCGAATGTCGAGATCAAGCTGCATACGGGGGACCCGGAAGACGCCATACCCCGGGTGCTGGCGGGCAGTGAAGACATCGCCATTGGCGCAAAACCCACGGCAATGAACTCCGAACTGGCCTTCGTACCCATCGGTGTTTCACCGCTGGTGTTCATTAAAGCCGTCAACAAGGAAACCGAGCCCCCTCAGTCATCGTGGATGGCGAGCCCAATGATCCTGCCGGAGCGTGGCCTCGCCCGGCAAAGGGTCGATGAATGGTTCCGGTCGCAAGGCTTGCAGCCGAACATTTATGCCCAGGTCGCCGGCAACGAGGCCATTGTGAGCATGGTCAGCCTGGGGTTTGGGGTCGGCGTTGTCCCACAGATTGTGCTGGACAACAGCCCACTGGGGGACACCATCAGTGTGCTCGATTCGAGGCCGGGGCTGAAAGCCTACGAGGTGGGCCTGTTCGCGCAGAAGAAGAAGCTGGGTAACCCGTTGATCAGCGCGTTTTGGTTCCTGCAAAAAAACTTAATTAAGTAGGGGCCGCCACTTTCTCAGCAGGTTTCTTCCGGCCGAAGCGGGTTTTGACCTTCTGCCGGGTGCGTGCCCGGAATTCACTGATATCAACTCCGATGGCATAGAGTGCCGGCACCATCAACAGCGTCACGAAAAACGCGATGAATACGCCCGCAACCAGTGACACGACGATTGGAGTCAGGAACTTCGCCTGGATTGAGCGCTCCATCATCATCGGCGTCAGGCCCACAATGGTGGTCGCCGTGGTCAGCATGATCGGCCGGAACCTGACCACGCCGGCTTCGACGATGGCTTCCAGCGGTTTCATGCCCTTCTCACGCAATCGGTTGGTGTAATCGATCAGCACCAGGTTATCGTTCACCACCACACCTGCGGCCGCCGCGATTCCGAAGTAACTGAAGATCGCCATGGTCATACCCATCACGGCATGACCGTAAATGGCGCCCACGAAGGCGTAGGGCATGGCGACCAGGATCAGCAAGGGCTGCCAGTAGCTGTGGAAAGCCACGGCCAGCATGGCGTACATGAGGAAGAAGGCCACCAGGTAAAGCCCCATGACTTCCTTGATGAAGCGGGCTTCACCCTCGGCCTGGCCTACGGAACCGCGCTGGATTCCCGGGTAACGTTTTTCCCAGCCCTCGAAATAGTTTTCTTCCAGGTCTTTCATGATGTCTTCGCGGACGCTGTCTTTCAGGTCCGCCGACACGCGTGCCGCACGGTTTCCATTCCAGCGCTGAATGCGCTTGATACCCGGCGCGTAGTGCAGTTCGGCAATGGACAACAGCGGCACTTCGCGTCCGTCGGCCGTACGCACCCGGAAGTGTTTCAGGCTTTCGATGGAACGGCGTGATTCGATCGGGTAATGAACCATGACTTTGACGTCCTGGCCTTCCCGCGGCATGCGCTGCACTTCTTCGCCGTAGTAAGCCTGGCGAACCTGGCGCGTCACGTCGGACATGGTCAGGCCCAGTTTCTGGGCTCCGGGTTTCAGAACGATACGGATCTCTTCCGAGGCGCTTTCCAGGTTGTTGCGGACGTCATACAGCGCGTCATAGGTGCGTAACTGGTTTTCCAGGTCGGTAACGGCCACCCGCAAAACATCCAGGTCCGGGTGACGGATCGACAGTTCAAAGCCGGGTCCGTCGTCGCGGTGGGTATACCGGACCGAGACTTCCTTCGCATCCGGCACGTCTCCCATCAGTTCACGCAGGCGAAGAGCTGCTTCTTTCGCGCTCATGTCCCTGATTTCAGGCGGCGCCAGTTTGACGATGGCCAGCACGCTGTCGCGGCGTGAGCGGGTGTACCAGTTTTCGATCAGCTGGCCTTCTCCCTCGGTACGCTCGCTGACTTCGTCAACCAATGCCTTCTCGGCCCGCTGCAACTGCGCCAGGATTTCCAGGGCACGGCTGTAAGGCGCACCTTCGGGCATAACCACGTTGACGATGACCTCGTCGGATTCAAATTCCGGCATAAAGGCTTTTTTGACCCAACCGGTATTGAACATGCCCACGCCGACCATGAAAAGGGTGATAAAAAAGGCAGTGGTCAGGTAGCGGCGGTCGACCGAGAACTGACTGATCTTGCGATAGCGCTTGTGCGCAAAGTGAATGATCCCGTCCGAAATTTTCTTCTGAAAATGGCCGAACCAGCCGAGCAACTCGTCCTTGCGGGGTTTCATCTTGGAAAGATGAGACGGCAGTATAAAAAGTGATTCAATCAACGAGAATGCCAGGGCCAGGATCACCACCCAGGTGATGTGGCGGGTAAATTCACTGGTTGACCCGCTCAGGAACAACCAGGGCATGAACGCCATGATCGTGGTCAGCACGCCAAAAATAACCGGCTTGGCCACCAGTTGTGCGCCGGCTATGGCGGACTCGATGCCGCCTTCGTGCAGATGCGCCTCGGTATGGATGCCCTCGCCTACCACGATGGCGTCATCAACCACGATACCGAGCACCAGCAAAAAGGCAAAGGTGGACAGCATGTTCAGGGACACACCCACTGAAGGCATCAACACGAAAGCGCCTGCATAAGCGGTTGCGATACCCACGGCCACCCAGAAAGCCACGATGGGCCTGAGTGTAAGCACCAGGAAAATCAGGACGAGGAAAAGTCCGATGGAGGCGGAGTTGCCGATGGTCTTCAGACGGCCTTTGAATTCCTCCGCCTGGTCGGTCCACAAGGTCAGTTTGGCGCCTTCGGGCAGGGTTTCCTGGCGCTTTTCAATCCAGTCCCTGATGGAGTCAGACGCTTTGACGATATCCATCGTCTCGGTCGTCATGACCTGCAGCAGGACGGCCGGCTCACCGTTGAGTGTCGCCAGGATCGGATTGTCTTCGAACCCGTCAACGACGGTGGCGACATCGCCAACACGAATAGTGCCGCCGTCTTCTGTCTGCCGGATGATGATGTTCGCGAACTCGGCCTGGGTATCAGCCTGGCTGCGCACCTTGAGCTGGTACGTCCCAACCTCGGTCCGGACCGAGCCTGATGACTGGTTGATTGATGTATTGCGGATCGCGGTGGCGACCTCGTTGAAACTCAGGTTGTAACGTCGCAGAGCTTCTTCACTGACCTGGATTGAAACTTCTTCGCGGCGCACCCCAAACAACTGGACCACGGTGATGGCCGGCAGCACGGCTGCCTCGCGGCGCAATTCTTCCGCCAGCCGCTTCAACTCGCGCTCGGTCATGTCGCCGTGTACAGCGACCCGGATAAACTCCTGGCGGTTGACCCATTGCCGGACCCGCGGTGGTTCGATGTCGCGCGGGAAAGACGAAATGGAATCGACGCGAATCTTGACGTCGTTCATGAATTGCGTGAAATCGACCTGCTGTTCCGCGAGGATGTAAACACCACCATAGCTTTCAGCCGACGTGGAACGGACCCACTCGATGGCGTCCATGTCGCTGACCGCTTCTTCGATGCGGGCAACGATCTGCTCTTCAACTTCCTGCGGCGCGGCGCCCGGCCAGGTGACCTCGATCTCCAGCCCCGGGAACTTGACCTGTGGGTCCATTTCCCGTTCCAGCGAAAAGAACCCGATGATGCCGGATACGAAAATACCGACCATCAGCAGATTTGCGGCAACAGAATTCCGTGCCCACCATGCAATCAATCCGTTCATTGTTTAGTCTCTCAGCCGCGTTTCTGGCTTGAAATGGCTTCTACTTCCATGCCGTCTACTGCGTTCGGCAGGGTTGAGGTGACAACGCGATCCCCGGGCGCCACTCCACTGGTAACCAGCACGCGTGCCTCTGAAGTGGATAGCACGGTGACGGTCCTGATCTCCAGCCGGTTGTCCGCATTAATCACGTAAACCTTGTCCTGGCCGCGTAACGCCAGCCTGGGCATCACGAAGGCGGACTGTTCGGAAACCCCCTCGATTTCAGCGGCGACAAACATGCCAACAGCCATCGGCATACCGTCCGTTGCGCCCAGCCCGTAAGGGTCCACTACTTCAGCCGTGGCGTAGATCAGGCGGGTTTCCTTGTCGATCGCTGCGTCGATACGAACAATCTCACCCTGCCAGTGGAATTCACGCTCACCCAGGGCAGTTTTGAAATTGACGACCGGGGCCTCGACCATGTCATTGGACATGTAACCCAGCGGCAGGTTGAGCTCAACAAGCTGGGTATCAGTCAGCGGCAGACGTACTTCCACTCGATCAATGGAAAATACCCGGCCCATGGTGGTGCCGGCGGCTACATACTGTCCGATACCTACGTTCCGATCGCGCACCCGGCCGCGGAAAGGAAGCCTGATTTCGGTGCGTTCCAGGTCAAGACGTGCTTTATTCAGGTCGGCCCTGGCGGAACGCAGCATGGCTTCAGCCTGTGCAACCTGGGTCAGGTTCAGGGCGAACTGGGTCGGCTTTTGGTCCTGGCGGCCGCTTGCCCATTCGTCTTTCTTGATTTCAGCCGTCGCGAGTTCCCGTTCGAGCTGGGTCTGGGCGCCGGCAACCGCTGCTTCAGCACGAATCACGGCAAAGCGGTAATCAGTATCATCGATCTTCAGAAGCATGGTGTCCGGCAGGAATTCTGCGCCTTCACTGAAGCTTTCAGACATGGCAACAATCCGCCCCGAAACCTGCGGAATCAGGTCAATTTCCGTCTTGGGCCGCACTTCACCCTGGGTCTTGACGGAAACGGTGACCATTTCAGATTTCACCTCGTCCACATAAAGAGACACTAACCGGGTTTCGTCTTCGTTTTTCTCAGGCTCAGGCTTTGCTGCGACCAGCACCTGCACGATGACGATACCGCCGACCAGCACGAGTACGGGCGCCATGATTTTGAATAATTTCTTCACTTTTCCAACCTCTTGATCGAATAGTAGTGTTCTATATCTGTATAACACCACAAAATCGGACTGCAAACATGGGTCATAAGTCAGGGTCTGTCAAATTAGCGACCAAACGAGTTTCCAGCATTCTCTGTGCACTAGATGCATCAACCTCTACATTTAGACGCACCGGATGTAAAAAAGGTTACGGCCGGGCCGGTGGTCTATAATTCCGAGCCTGGTTCAGCAAGGAGAAGGACGTGAGCGCATTGACTCAGTCATCCCAGTGGAAAGCCCTTCAGTCTCACGCCGTAGAGATGAAGAAAACGCACTTACGCGCTCTTTTTCAGGATTCAAAACGGTTCAGCCAGTTCTCTATAGACCACCGTGAACTGGGAATGTTTCTCGATTACTCGAAAAATATCGTGACCGGCGAGACTCTCGCGCTGCTTCGTAACCTGGCCCACTCGGCCGGCGTGAAGGAAAGGGCCGAAAGCATGTTTACCGGAGAAAAGATTAACTGGACCGAAGACCGGGCCGTCCTGCACATCGCCCTGCGTAACCGCTCCAGTAAACCCATCATGGTGGACGGCATCGACGTGATGCCCGCCGTCAATGACGTGCTGGGCCAAATGAAACGCTTCACCGAACGGGTACGTAACGGGGACTGGAAAGGCGCGACCGGCAAAGCCATCACTGACGTCATCAATATCGGCATCGGCGGATCTGACCTCGGGCCACTCATGGTATGCAGCGCGCTGCAGCACTATGCCGACGGACCGGCCGTCCACTTTGTTTCCAATGTCGACGGCACGGACATCGCTGAAACGCTGAAAGTGGTGAATCCCGAAACCACCCTGATTCTGGTGGCGTCGAAAACGTTCACCACGCAGGAAACCATGACCAATGCACAGACCGCCCGGAGTTGGCTGGTTGACGCGCTGGGTGTTGACGCAGTGGCCCGTCATTTTGCGGCTCTTTCGACCAATGCCGCCGCCGTTCAGGAATTTGGCATCGATACGGCCAACATGTTCGGTTTCTGGGATTTCGTGGGTGGCCGCTATTCCTTATGGTCGGCGATTGGCACGTCCATTGCGCTGCGGATTGGTTTTGAGAACTTTGAAGCTCTGCTCGATGGCGCCCACGCCATGGACCAGCATTTCCTGCACAGCGCCCCTGAGGAGAATCTGCCGCTGACGCTGGCCCTGCTGGGCATCTGGTACAACAATTTCTTTGGCGCTCAAACCCACGCCCTGCTGCCCTATGACCAGTACCTGAGCCGTTTCGCCGCTTATTTCCAACAGGGTGACATGGAAAGCAATGGCAAAACCGTGGACCGGAATGGCCAGAGAGTGGACTACCAAACCGGTCCGATCATCTGGGGCGAGCCCGGCACCAACGGCCAGCATGCGTTCTACCAGCTGATCCACCAGGGCACCAAGCTTATTCCCTGCGACTTTATCGGCTTTGTTAACAGCCTGAATCCGGTGGGAGACCACCACTCCAAGCTGATGGCCAATTTCTTTGCGCAAACCGAAGCGCTCGCCTTTGGCCTCCCGGCGGAGACCGTGGAACAGGAGCTCCGGGCCGGCGGGGCTTCCGAGGAGCAGGTTGCATTGCTTACAGCCCACAAGTCTTTCGAAGGTAACAGGCCAAGCAACAGTTTGTTGATCGACCGCCTGACGCCCCGGACGCTGGGCTCACTGATTGCACTCTATGAGCACAAAATTTTCGCACAGGGCGTAATATGGAACATTAACAGCTATGATCAATGGGGGGTTGAACTCGGAAAAGTGCTGGCGAAAGCCATTCTTCCCGAGTTGATACAAGGCACTCCCGGTAAGCATGATTGCTCTACCAGGGGTTTGATCTCCCACTACATTTCGAGGCAGCAGGCCCAGGAAAAATGACAATTCGCACCAGTTTCGAACAAGACGCAGCGGCTGTATTCAAAGCCATGACTAACCCGGAGTTTCTCGTTGACAGGAACCTCGCCCTGGGAGAAATCAGCGCCGAATATGAAGTATCCGAAGACAAGAACAGCACGACATTAACGGCCGTTCGGGAAGTCCGCCGCGACCTGCCGGGGGTTCTTGGCAAGCTATTCGACCCGATCAACGTGATGGACATGATCGAAAACTGGCAGGCCGAAGGGGATGGCTGGAAAGGCGAATGGTCCCTGCAAATCCGGGAGCAACCCGTCACCGTTACCGGGCAGTTTGAACTGGTGCCTTCTGACACCGGCTGCACGTACAGCGTGTCGCACCGGGTCAAGGCCAGGATGCCTTTCGTTTCGGGTCAGATCGAAAAGTACGTCAGGACCCAGACCGCCAGGGGCGCCACGGACGAACTGGAGTACCTCCGGAAGTACCTGGACTGAATTCATGTACCTGGGCTGGCCTATCCCCAACCCCGGCTGCCAGGTTCCGAAAGACCTGGGCCCGATTACCTGTCTCGGGGACGAAGAACCCACCGGTATCCCCGAACTGGGCCCCGAACGTCTTGAAACCATCTGGAATCTTGTTGAGCAGCTGTACCGGTCCGGTGCGCACCCTGCCATACAGGTGTGTATCCGCCACAACGGCCGCCGGGTTCTTCACCGCGGTATTGGCCACGCCTCTGGAAACGGACCTGGAGACCCGCCCGGGAGCACCCCTGTTCCGCTGACCCTCGATACACCAATCAACCTTTTTTCGGCTGCCAAGGCCGTCAGCGCCATGGTCATACACAAGCTGGACGAAGAGAACACCCTTCGATTAGACGACCGGGTTTGCGATTACATTCCCGAGTTCTCAAGCCGTGGAAAACACCGCATTACCTTGCGTCATGTACTGGCCCACCGCGCCGGCGTCCCGAATCTGCCCCCCGAGGCACTGAACATCGAAACGCTCAGTGATTCCGCCAAAGTGGTGGACTATCTGTGCGAGGCAAAACTGGCTTCACGTCCCGGCCGTGCACTGGCGTATCACGCGGTGACGGGGGGCTATATTCTCGCTGAAGTCGTCAAGCGCGCAGCCAGTAAAGACATGCGTGAATTGATGGAGGAGAAAATCTCCCGCCCGATGGGGCTTGAGTGGCTCGGTTGCGGTGTTCGGCCTGACCAGGTGGATGCCGTGGCGAAAAATGCGCTAACCGGATTTCCGGTGCTGCCGCCGATGAAGCAACTCCTGAAACGGGCCCTGGGGTTCAATCTGAAAGAAGTGGTTCGGCTGTCCAACGACCCCCGCTTCCTGTGCAGCATCATTCCAGCCGCCAATGTGTGTACAACGGCCGATGAAATAGCCCGTTTCTACGAATGCCTGCTCAGAAGCGGCGAATGGCAGGGCCAACAGGTCTTCGAGCCCCGGACCGTGCGCCATGCCACTGCCGAACAAAGTTTCTGGGAGTTCGACCTGACCCTTGGTTTTCCGGTGCGCTACAGCCTGGGCTTCATGCTGGGGAATTCACTTTACGGCTTGCTGGGCGGCGATAATCCACATGCCTTTGGCCATGTTGGTTTATTTAATATCTTCACCTGGGCGGATCCCGAGCGCGGCATTTCCGTCGCCATCCTGACCACGGGCAAAGCCATCATGAGCCCTCATGTCATTCCGCTGGTACAGTTGATCAACGAGATCAACCGTACGTTCAGCCGTGAGCACGCCGAAGCACCCTCAGAGATTTTCCGCAAACCCGGCTGAAACAAAGCGCAAACCCTTGTCCAACGTCACTTTCCTCTCGAATTTTCCATGCTAGATTGACCGGGTATTGCTCCGGCATGACCGAATTTTACGGGAGGAAACACCATGGCGTTCAATCTCAGGAATCGCAGCTTCCTGAAGCTGATCGATTTTTCAAAAAGGGACCTGACCTATATCCTGGACCTGGCTCGCGACCTGAAAAGGGCCAAGTACGCGGGTAACGAAATTCAGCTCCTGCGAGGGAAAAACATTGCGCTGATCTTTGAAAAAGCTTCCACCCGCACACGCTGTGCCTTTGAAGTCGCGGCCTATGACCAGGGCGCCAATGTCACCTACCTGGACCCGACGGGTTCACACATGGGCACCAAGGAGTCCGTCAAGGACACGGCCCGCGTGCTTGGGCGGATGTACGACGCCATCGAATACCGCGGCTTCAGCCAGCACATCGTTGAAGAGCTGGCTGAATATTCCGGCGTGCCCGTGTTTAACGGCCTCACAGACGAATTCCACCCGACGCAGATGTGCGCCGACCTGATGACGATGCGCGAATTCATGCCGCAGCCCTGGCATGACTTCTGCTACGCCTACGTGGGGGATGCCCGGTCGAATATGGGGAACTCGCTGATGATCGCCGGTTGCCTGATGGGCATGGACGTTCGTATCGCGGCACCCCGCCACCTCTGGCCGGATGACGAATTACTCGAATATGCCCGCGGACTTGAAGTCTTGAACAAGGGCAAGCTGACCCTGACCGAAGATCCGGCCGAGGCTGTGAACGGAGTGCAGTTTATTCATACCGACGTCTGGGTTTCCATGGGCGAACCCCCGGAGACCTGGGGAGAACGCATCAAACTGCTCAAGCCCTACCAGGTCAACGCAGACCTGATGGCCGCCAGCGGCAATCCCAGGGTGCGGTTCATGCACTGTCTGCCTGCCTTCCACAATCTGGAAACCCAGGTGGGGTGTGACATCCATGAGAAATTCGGTATTGATGCGATGGAAGTCACCGAGGAGGTCTTTGAATCCCCGGCCGGCATCCAGTTTGAACAGGCAGAAAACCGGGTGCATTCCATTAAGGCCCTGTTGGTAGCCACCCTGGGCAGCCAGTAATGCGAGTCGTAGTGGCCCTGGGCGGTAATGCCCTGTTACAGCGTGGACAGGAGTTGAACGCTGAAAACCAGCGCGAAAATATTCGCGTTGCTGCTGCGGAACTGGCCGTTGTGCACCAGGACCACCAACTCATCATCGCACATGGGAACGGACCTCAGGTCGGCTTGCTAGCCCTGATGGATGCGCAATACACGGCTGTAGACCCCTACCCGCTGGATGTACTCGGCGCAGAAACGGTCGGCATGATCGGCTACATGATAGAACAGGAACTGGGCAACATCATTCCTTACGACGATCACATCGTGACCGTACTGACCCAGGTCCTGGTCGATCCGGATGACCCGGCCTTTCAGAATCCAACCAAACCCGTGGGACCCCACCGAAGCCAGGCGCCTGGAAACAGAAAAAGGCTGGACCCTGGTACCCGACGGCGCATATTTCCGCCGCGCCGTTCCCTCTCCCATGCCACAGCGAATCATCGAGATCAGCGCCATCCGGATGCTGGTGGACAGCGGCGTGGTCGTGATTTGCGCAGGCGGCGGCGGCATTCCCACCGCCTACGACAAAGATCGAAAACTGTATGGTGTGGAAGCCGTTATCGACAAGGACCTGGCCAGCGGTCTGCTGGCTAAAAGCCTGGATGCCGAAATGTTCGTCATGTTGACAGACGTACCCAATGTCTTTGTTGACTATGGCAGCAGAAATCAGAGACCGGTGAAAGCCGCCCATCCCGCTGCACTCATGGCAGTGGATTTCGCTGCGGGCTCAATGGGACCGAAAGTCGAGGGTGCCTGCCGATTCGTAAAGGAAACCGGCGGCAAAAGCGCCATCGGCCAGTTATCCGACCTGATTG
>Ga0316197_10001730_pt1 | contig 15527 bp, 12 predicted proteins | sample OudBiesiAoxic_MG_FD_204939 | JGI IMG/M metagenome (GOLD analysis project Ga0316197, IMG submission 204939) | Coastal sediment microbial communities from Oude Bieten Haven, Netherlands - site A oxic | ecosystem: Environmental > Aquatic > Marine > Coastal > Sediment | place: Netherlands...
AGGCGATCGACGAGGCCGTAGGGGCGGTCTACCAGGTGGTCGAATTGTCGTTTCGCCAGCTGGTGGCGATGGGGTTCTCACATCGCGAAAAGTCCTCTTGAGATACTTGTCGACAGTGGTTGTGCACAACCCCCTGTGGATAGCTGTGGATATGTGGAGAACCGGCGTCTCCGAGTAGCAACTGACCGCGATTGATCTCAGCTGGTGAGGCAGATCAGCCCAACAGCGGGCAAAAGTGGCCCATTTCGGGGCTCTTGTAATGCGCCGGATACCTTCGTAGGGTCGGTTTGAAGGCCCAAGGTGCTTGGATGCCAGACCTCGTTCGGGGAAGTGCGGGGAACGGCAACCGGGTTCCTTGGGCCTTCGCTATTGACCAGCACCTATCGACCCGAGGAAGCCACGGCTCGGTCGGGGGACATCACGGCAAGGCCGGCCTCGGTGGCACGCACCGTCATGATGCGGCGACCGGGCTGAATGGCAGGACGGGGATTGGTGACGTCTCGACCCAGGCTGCGCCAGCGCAGAGCGACGGTCTCGAGTGATTCCTCGGTCACCAGGGCGACGCCGAAGAGCGCCGGTGCCCGTACCGGCGATTCGATCACCTCGAGCAGCGGCCCAACCCTGAAGAACGCGGTGGGGCGGCCCCGCACGTTGAGGCGGAGCCTGGGATCGGCGCCGATGCCCTGCATGGTGGCCACCGCCTCGTCGAGGTCGGCGACGAGGAGCACTACGTGATCGAGGTCCCATCCATCCGCCGTGGTGCCGGCAACGTCGTCGCAGGCGTCAATCCCGAAGTCGGGGACCTCGGACTCCCATGCCCACGCGATCTCGCCGGTGAGCAGCACCGTCGAACGAGTTTGCAGCGGATTGGGAAGAGCAAACTCGTCCCATGGCAGCGGGACCCGGACCGCAGTGAGGAGCGCGCCCATCAGCAGACCACCGCCGTCAAATCCCGAAGATGAGTTGGCGCAGACGCAGGCGGGTGGTGTCGTAGCTGTCGAGATCGATGCGCAGCGAGCCGAGCCGCAGTCCTCGCATGACCTCGCCATGGCGGGTGGCGACGACCAGCGAGTGTTCGGCGTGTTCGAGCGCTCCGAGGCCCAGGCAGCGTCCCGCATCGTCCTGCACCCCCACCAGCATCCCGTGGAGGCGTTTCAGGTCGAAGCCATCGGGAAGCGTCGGAGCGAACACAGACGGCTGTACCCGCCAACGGGGCAAGGGGGGCGCCAACGCCCGGCGAAAGGCATCGATCCTGGCGGCACGCTGCTCCACCGGGCCCTGCGGGACAAGATCGGAATGGGGAGCGGATCGCGCCACTCTGGCGTTGAGAAAACGCTCGAGCATGCCGATGGTTGGCTCCATCTCGCGGCCACGCTGCATCGCGATGACCAGCGACGGGGCACACAGCTCCATGAGGTGATACTTGATCGTCTGGCCCACCACGCCGGAGACAACTCCGGTCGTGTCGAGCACAACGAAGTCGGCGCCCGTGCGAGCCACATCGACGAGAGCGGCGGCCGCGACCACATGGGGGAGAACGACCCCCTGGGGTTGCGTCGAGCCGACGAACCGCAATTCATCAGCCTCGTCGAGAGCGGTGAAGTCATCGGGTGACCGCACCCACTTGAGGCCGACACAGGCTGGCGGGCCGACGGTCGAGCGGCTCAGATCTGCATCGACCAGGGCGACGGACTTCCCGGCGCCGAGGGCATCTGCCATGAGCAGCTTGGCGAGCGTCGTCTTCCCGGTGTCGGCGGCACCGACGATCATGACGACACCCATCTCGCCAATCACTCGTTCGCGAAGCGACGCGTGAGGCTCCCCCGCTTGCGGCACCGCAGTCCTCTCTTTCCCGGCTTGGTCCGATTCTAGAGACGGCCGGGTCGCTCGAGTATTGACCGGCCGCAGCCTATCGGTCTGCCCCCTTCGGGCTGAGCCAGGTGGCGAACTTGCCAAGCCGGGGACGCTGATGGCTCGGCCCGGATCGATCGGAACTCCACGGCGCATATGGCGCCATGGTCAGTTCGGCGATCGCCAGCAACACCGCGTCGTAGTTGACCCGCCAACCGGCGAAGTCGCGCCATGCTTGGTCCTGGTCATCGACCAGCGGCACCCCGGCCTCCGCCAGTTGGTCCCACACCGCGTCGAACTCCCCCCGCGTGATGCTGATCGGATCGTCGGGGGCCGGATCCGGGTCGTAGACGAGGCCAAAGAAGTCGGCAATGCGGCGCAAGGCTAGGAAGCCGGATCGAATACACACGCCCTTGGGGCCTTCCATTCCCGTCACAACCGCGGCGCTGGAGATTGATGCGGCGTCGAGCACCGTACCGGCGGCGGTCACCCACGATCGCTCCGATTGCGGCGACCGGAAGAAGTTGAGCGCCGCATACGAGGTGTGGGCCTCTTCGAGTTCGGCGAACCAGCGTTCCCACTCGAGCCAGGTCTCGTCCATCTCGTCGAGCCAGCCGATCCGATGGTGGCGAAGCAGGAACTCGATCGCAGACGGCGGGGTGCCGGCCCGCACCTCGAGCAGCGCCACCATCGTCTCGCGCCGCGAGAACGCCGAATACATCGTCGGGAGGTAGGTGATCATCAGGGTGAGGATGAACAACCCGACCCCGGCTGAGGTGAATGCCAACAGTTGCTCGGGGAGATCGGCTGCGGGCGCAAAACCCAATGTCGTGATCGAAGACGTCGCCAGGTGGATGGCGTCGGCAAGCGAGTCGTCGTCCAGTGCCCAGAACATCGCGATGTACCCCACCGTGATCAAGAGCAGCCATACGGCAACAAGTGTCACCAGAGCCACGGGGGCGTAGAGGGCCATAACCTGATCGCGGGACGCGAAGTCGCGCCGCTCGTTGGCCATCCACCGAAACGGTGTTCGCAATACCAGGAACACCACCCGAGTGATCGCGCTCTGGGCGCTGCGGGGCAAGATGACGGTACGAATCGCCGACATGAGCGTCCACACCACGAGCAGCAAGCCGGCGACGAATACAACAACGTTGACCATGTCCAGAGCGTACCGAGTGGTCCTGCGGTAGGCGCGACGCCGCCCCTGCGCCGCGACCTAGCCGGCGGTCGCGCCGCAATGCTGTGCGACTCCTCGCCCTACCCGGGGCGGTTCCTGGGGTCCCCGCGCGATGACGAGGATGTCCCTAGGCATCAGCCGGAATACTCGTCACGCAGGTCGCGCCGCTTGACCTTGCCCGACGCGGTGCGGGGCAGGGATTCCACCGCCACGACACCGTGGATCTTGAACAGGGGATTCAGGTGCTCCCTGATCTCTTCCTGCATCGCGGCCCGCCATTGGGGCTGTTGTAGCTCAGAGCCAGGTTCGGGCACGGCGAAGATCACGAGGTGGCTGGGGCCGCCACCCGGCGGCGCCACCGCAACGGCGGCCGACTCGGCCACCCCGGCAACGGGTAGGACAACTCGCTCGATTTCGGTTGAGCTCACCTTGATACCGCCGAGATTCATGGCGTCGTCGACCCGGCCGAGAGCGTGGTAGTAGCCACCTTCTAGCCGCTCCATATGGTCGCCGTGGCGCCGCAATTGGACCCCGCTCACCACCGGAACGCCCTCGAAGTAGACCTCGTGGTGGTCGCGGTTCAGCAACCTGGTCGACAGCCCGATCGACGGCGGCACGATGAAGACCTCGCCGACATCAGACCGCCGTCCGTCGTCGTCGAGCAGTATGACGTCGAGGCCGAGGGTCGGGGTGGTGAACAAGCTGGGAATCGCCGGCTGGAGCACGGTGCCGGCGAGGAATCCCCCGCCGATTTCGGTACCGCCGATGTACTCGATGATGGGCTTGTTCCCGGCAAGGCCCATCAGGTACTCCATATCGGTGGGGTTGGAGGCTTCGCCGGTCGAACTGAAGAGGCGGATGGCAGACCAGTCGTACAACTCCATGATCCGGCCCGTCTTCCAGGCCGCCACCAGACTGGGCACCAGCCCGAGAATGGTGACACCTGCCTCCTGGACGAACTCGCCGAACTCGGGTTCGGTTGGAGCATCATCGAACAGCGCCATCGTGGCCCGATTGATGAACGTTGCGTAGATGAGCCACGGACCCATCATCCAGCCGAGGTTGGTCGGCCAGGCCACAATGTCGCCGGGATGAATGTCTTGATGGAAGTGCCCATCCATGGCACTTTTGATGGGGGTGAGGTGGGTCCACGGAATTGCCTTGGGGTCGCCGGTCGTTCCCGACGAAAACAGGATGTTCATGGCGTCGTCGGGGTCGCGCGGCTGAGGGGTGACATCCCGATCATCGCCGAGAAAGTCTTCCCACGTCGTGTCGCCATCGCGCAACGCGACGCCTCCACCGGTCTCAACCACGATGGCGTGAGCGGCGCCGGCGGCAACCACCTTCTTGTACATGGGGAGTTCTTGGCCGGCGCGCAGTGTCCGGTCCTGGGTGATGACGGTGTCGGTATCGGTGATCCGCAGCCGAGTCGCAATCTCGTCGGGAGCGAAGCTGTCGGCGATTGAGACCACAACGCCGCCCACCCACACGATTCCGAGGTAGGCCGCCACCGCTTCGACCGTCATCGGCATGGCGATGGCGACTCGATCGCCCGGCTCACATCCTCCGGCCAGCAAGCCGTTGGCCACCCGCAGCACCAGTTGCCGCAGCGCTCCATAGCTCACCTCGTGGATGGCACCACCGAAGCGGGCGACGATCGCCGGGGCGGTCGGCTCCGTGTGGAAACAACTCGCCGCAATATTGAGTTCGGCGCCGGGCAGCCAACGGACGTCCTCGACGGTAGCTCCCTGTTCCAGCATCCTTTCGGGCCACTTGGTGAAGTCGATGTGGAGTCGTTCGAGCACGACGCCCCAGAAGCCATCGCGATCCTGCACCGACCACTCATGGAACGCCTCGTACGAGTCGAGGCCGACGTCGCGAATCGCGGCGGTGAGATTGGCGTGGCCAATGGCGGCCCAGTTGGGTGTCCACAGCGGATCGGACAATGTGGTCATCGGTGGTGAACTCCGGGGGTTCCTGAGATCGCGAAGAGTAGCTGAGCGCCCCGCCCATAGAAGAGACCACGCAGTAGGCTCCCGCGCCTATTCCCGTGAGCAGCACCGAACCGCCCCCCACCACAGCCGGCACCGCCGGCCTCGTCGTCCTCGGCTTCTTCACCGCGGTCGCAGCGGGAACGCTTGCCCTCTTCACCATCGGCGACTTCCCCGCCGTTGCCGTCTTCGTCACGATCTTCGGCGGCGCAATCGCGGCTGCTCTGGCCCATCGGCGCGGACTGGCACGGGGTGTCTTCGCCTCCCTGGTGGTGGTGCTGATCGGATCGATCGCTATCACCGGATATGGAACGGCTCAGATCCTGGCCGTGGTGGCATCGCCGGGGACCGGAACCGCCGCTCCGGCCGATCAGGCCGCCCTGGCGGCTGCCGAGTCGAAGCTCGACAGTTCGGAGGGTTCCTCCGCCTTCCGCCTCGAATTGACCGAGATCGAACTCAACGCCGTTCTCCAGGACGGCTTGAACACGGGCAACAACCCGTTTGCTCGGGTCACCATCGACATCACCAACGCCACCGGAGATCCCGGCAGGGTGGACTTCGTCGGTGTGTTCAAGAACGGCTCACTCGAAGCCGCCGGCACTCTCTCCGCTGATGTCGTCGACGGAACCCTGCAGTTGGAGATCCTGGAGGTCGACGTCGGCATCTTCTCGATGCCGACGGTCGCCAGAGGTGCGGTCGAGGACATGATCGCCAATCTTGCAGACCTCGAGGCTGCGCTGGCGGAAGAAGGCGCCGATGTGCAATCCATCGTCATCGGAGACAACCGAGTCGTTGTCACCGGCACCCAGCGCAACGGGGCTGTGATCGATCCCGTTGCCGTGCTGGCAACGCTGGGAGAAGGAGTCAATCTCGCGGCCGGCGGGGTGACCGTCACAGCACAGTTTCCTCCCGGCCGAGTGTCCGGCACGACGGCGCCCGGCGACCGCTACTACGTCGCCATCGGTGACTCGCTGGCGGCCAACGTCGGTGTCGACGATCCGGCCGATGGCTACGTGTCGCGCTTTCACACCCAACTCGAGAACGGCGCGGCCGACGTTTACGGCCTCGCCAACTTCGGCGTCTCAGGTGAGACCTCAGGGACCCTGCTCCATGCCGGCCAACTCGACGAGGCCGTGGCGTTTGCCGCCACCCACGACGTTGCCTACGTGACGATCGACATCGGCGCCAACGACCTGCTCGGCCACCTCGCTTCCGCCGACTGCAGTGCCGATATCGACGCACCGGCCTGCACCGACCGGATCGACATCGCCCTTGTGGCGTATTCGCGCAACATCGACTCGATCTTCACACGGGTCGATGCCGCCATGCCCGGGGCGACGGTGACCATGCTGACAACCTACAACCCGTTCAGTTTTGGTTTCGAGGACGAGGTGCCCTTCGAGGCGCGCAGCAACGAGGTGCTCGCTGAACTGAACCGGATAGCAGCGTCCGCCGCGGATTCGTTTGGGTTCCTGGTCGCCGACGGCTTCACTCCCATGCGGGGTACGGCGACGTCGACCACCCACATGGTCGACGTACCCCCCGACATCCACCCCAATGCCCTCGGCTACGACGTACTCACCGGCGCATTGGTGGACGCCATCGAGTAGAGCCCGAGTCCCTCGACGAGGCTCGGAGGAGCGGAACCCGCATGTGACCGATCCCGGCATGAGGACTCGGTACTCTCTCGGGAATGGCACGCCGACCTTCCTGGTGGGGATCGACCCCGCATCTTGTGTTCACGGTCGTGGTGTTCATCGTGCTGGCCTCGCTGGACAACGCCGCGATCGGGGCGATCCCGGCGATGGTCACGCCGATCTCCGAGGAGCTCGCCACCTCGAAGTCCGCCATCGTCTTCATGACCGGCGCCTCGATCCTCGTCGCCGCAGTGTCGTCCGTCGCCTGGGGATACTGGGGAGACCGCGCCGACCGCAAGCGGCTCCTGTTCTGGGGGACGTTGGTGTGGGTGGGCGGGCTGACCCTGAGCGCCACAGCTCAGGTGTACTGGCAACTGTTCCTGTGGCAGATGGTGACCGCGCTCGGTCTCGGCGCCATTGCGTCGGTCGGCTTTTCGGTGGTGAGCGACTTGGTCAAGCCGGAGCGCCGGGGGCTGGCGATGAGCTTCTGGGGCTTGTCGCAGGGCATCGGGACGATCATCGGCGGGCTGCTCGCCAGCCAGTTGGGCGCCGACAACTTCCGGATTCCGCTCCTTGTGATCGCCGCAGCCGGAGCGCTGTTCTCGGTGCTCTATCTGGCGACGTTTGACGTTCCGCGCGGCTATCGCGAGCCGGCGTTGGCCGGACTCGAGGGCGAATACGAGTACAAGATCGAGCCCGATCAAGTGCCCGAACTCTGGGACGTCCACACCAACCGCTGGCTCATCTTCCAGGGCCTGGCCGCCCAGTTTGCCTATGGCTCCCTCGTCTGGGTGCCACTGCTGTATCAGGAGAAGGTGCTCGCCGAGGGCTACTCGTCATCGACCGCCACCAAGGTCGGCGGGCTATTCGCCACCATCATCACGCTCGGCGCTCTCGCCTCGATCCTCGGCGGCTACCTGGGCGATGTGTGGGAACGACGCAACCCGAGTGGTCGAGCTCTGGTATCCATGATCGGCGTCCTCGGGGCGATTCCCTTCTTCCTGCTGTTCTTCTTCATCCCGATGCGCGGACTCGATGTCACCGACGGGGCGGGCACTCTCACCCTGGTCGGCGAGGTCCTCGTCAGCATCTTCACCAATCCGTGGGTAGCGGCCGCCTTCCTCACCTCGCTGATGGCCCTCGCCCTGACCTCGGCCGATTCACCCAACTGGTTTGCTCTCATCGCCGACGTCAACGTGCCCGAGCATCGCGGCACCGTCTTCGGGCTCGGCAACTTCACCAATGGAGTCGGCCGCTCTTCCGGCAACGCCCTCACCGGAGCGGTGGCCGGCAGCTTTGAAACGGCTCTCCCCCCGCCGCTGAACTGGGCGGTTGGATTGGCCGTCTTCCAGTTGGCGTTCCTGCCGACCGGCTTCTGCTACTGGCGGGCGGCGAAGACCTCGCCGGGAGACATCGCCGCCGTCAACGAGACACTGCGGGAGCGCGCCGAGTCGTGACAACGACGAACCGGCTGCATCTTTGGTCGCGGCTGGGTAGGTTTGGAGCGCAAGAGGGAGCGCAGCGGGGATGACACCGGTCGTCCCCAGAAGGAGGATTGATCCATGGCCAATGTCGTACGGGCCGCCATCGTGCAGACGGAGTGGACGGGCGACGTCGAGTCGATGATCGCCAAGAACGCCGACTACGCCAGGCAGGCGGCCGAACAGGGCGCCAAGGTCATGTGCTTTCAGGAGTTGTTCTACGGCCCGTACTTCTGCCAAGTGCAGGAGCCCGAGCATTTCGACCTGGCCGAGCCGATCCCCCACGGGCCCACGACCCAGAAAATGATGGCGCTCGCCAAGGAAACCGGAATGGTGCTCGTCGTCCCCATCTTCGAGAAGGAGGACGACGGGGTCTTCTACAACACCGCGGCCGTCATCGACGCCGACGGCACTTACCTCGGCCGCTACCGCAAACAGCACATTCCCCAGATCGACGGTTTTTGGGAGAAGTACTACTTCCGTCCCGGCAACGGCGGCTACCCCGTGTTCGACACGGCCGTCGGCAGGATCGGCGTGTACATCTGTTACGACCGGCACTTCCCCGAGGGTTGGCGAGCGCTCGGGCTCAACGGCGCCAAGATCGTCTTCAACCCGTCGGCCACCAGCCGGGGACTGTCGATGTACCTGTGGAACCTCGAACAGCCTGCGGCCGCCGTCGCCAATGAGTTCTTCATCGGGGCCATCAACCGGGTCGGCAAGGAGCCGTACGGAGACAACGACTTCTACGGCTCGTCGTACTTCGTTGATCCTCGCGGCCAGATCGTCGGCGACGCCGCATCGGACACCGACGAAGAACTCGTCGTGCGTGATCTCGATCTCGACCTGGTCGACACCGTCCGCAAGACCTGGGCGTTCTACCGCGACCGCAGGCCCGATGCCTACGACGAGTTGGTAGCTCCGTAGCACCGGCACCCGACAGACAACGATCGAACAAGGAGAGAGAGGACGATGGCCAAGACGTTGATCAAGGGTGGCACGGTGGTGACCGCTGCCGACATACTGGACGCCGATGTGCTCATCGAGGACGACAAGGTGGTCGCCATCTATGCCCGCGGCGCAGAGGGCGTCATGGACAAACTTGCCGGAGCGGCGGTCGAGGCCGGTGCCTCTACGGTGGTCGATGCCACCGGCAAGTACGTCATCCCCGGCGCCATCGATGTCCACACCCATTTCGAGCTGCCCTTTGGCGGCACCTACGTCTCGGACAACTTCGAGAGCGGCACCCGAGCGGCCGCCCACGGCGGTACCACCACGATCATCGACTTCGCCGTGCAGGTGAAGGGTGAACGAATCATGGACGGCTTCGGCACGTGGATGGACAAGGCCGCCGGCAACAGCGCCATCGACTACGGCTTCCACATGATCGTCGGCGACGTCAACGCTGAGAGCCTGAAGGAGATGGACACGATCGTCGGCGAGGGGGTGACCAGCTTCAAGCTGTTCATGGCCTACCCGGGGGTCCTCTACTCCGACGACGGCGAGATCTTCCGCGCCATGCAGGTCGCCGCCGACAACGGCACCACCATCATGATGCATGCCGAGAACGGCATCGCCATTGACGTGCTGCGTGAACAAGCCGTTCAACGGGGCCAGACCGATCCCAAGTACCACACGACGACCCGTCCCCCGACGACCGAGTCAGAGGCCGTCCACCGGGCCATCACCCTCGCTGAGCTGGCAGGGTCGCCGCTGTACATCGTGCACATGTCCGCCAAAGAAGCTGTCGCCGAACTGACCCTGGCGCGCGATCGTGGGATCAACGTCTTCGGCGAGACCTGCCCGCAGTACCTCTTCCTCAACTGGGAAGACCACGTGTGCGCTCCAGGGTTCGAGGGCGCCAAGTATGTGTGCTCGACCCCGATCCGCCCCAAGGCGGACGGCCATCAGGACTACCTGTGGAACGCCCTGGCGCGCAATGATCTTCAGATCGTCTCGACCGACCACGCCGGGTTCTTCTACGACGATGACGAGACGATGGGTCGCCAGAAGCGGCTCGGGGAAGGAGACTTCACGGCCATCCCCAATGGACTGCCCGGCGTCGAGGAGCGGCTCAATCTGATATACCAGGGTGGCGTCGTCGAAGGCCGCCTGAGCCTGAACCGCTGGGTCGAGTTGTGTGCAACCAACCCGGCCAAGATGTTCGGGATGTACCCGCAGAAGGGGACCATCGCCGTCGGCTCGGATGCCGACATCGTTGTCTACGACCCGAATGCCGCGTTCACCTATTCAGCCGAGACGATCCACATGAACATCGACTACACCGCGTATGACGGGATCGAGATCTCGGGCAATGTGGACACCGTCTTGTCTCGCGGCAAGGTCATCATCGAGAACGACGCCTACGTCGGGGCCAAAGGCGACGGCCGGTACCTGAAGCGTGGCACCAGCCAGTCACTGATCTGAGGCGGCCTTCCTTGAAGATGATCAACCACTGGATCAACGGCGAGACCGTCACCACGGCGGCCGAGCGCACCGGGGCGGTGTACGACCCATCCACGGGATCGCAGACCGGCGAAGTTGCGTTGGCGTCGACCTCCGACGTCGACAAGGCAGTCAGCACCGCCCGCCATGCGTTCGAGACGTGGGGCACCGCGCCGCTCACGAGGCGCCAAACAATCATGTTTGCGTTTCGCGAATTGGTGGCGAAGCACCGCGACGACATCGCCAGGACGCTCACCTCCGAGCACGGCAAGACCCTCGATGATGCCCGCGGCGAGGTACAGCGCGGGTTGGAAGTCGTCGAGTTCTCCTGCAACATCGCTCACCTGCTCAAGGGCGACTACTCCGAGCAGGTGTCGACCGGAGTGGATACCTTCACGATCCGCCAACCGCTCGGCGTGGTGGCAGGCATCACGCCGTTCAATTTCCCGGCGATGGTTCCCATGTGGATGTACCCGATTGCCATCGCCTGCGGCAACACGTTTGTGCTGAAGCCTTCCGAACGGGATCCATCCACCTCACAATTGGCAGCGGAACTGTTGGCCGAGGCTGGGCTGCCAGCCGGAGTCTTCAACGTGGTCCACGGCGACAAGGTTGCGGTTGACGCCATCTTGCAGCACCCGGACGTTGCGGCCGTGTCGTTTGTGGGCTCGACACCGGTGGCCCGCCACATCTACGAGACCGGGACCGCCAACGGCAAGCGGGTCCAAGCCCTCGGCGGCGCCAAGAACCACATGGTCGTGCTGCCCGATGCCGACATGGACCTCGCCGCCGACTCCGCGGTGTCGGCCGGCTACGGCTCCGCTGGCGAACGCTGCATGGCCATCTCCGTCATCGTCGCCGTCGGCAACGCCGGTGACGAGCTGATCCCGAAGATCGCGCAGCGGATGGCGGCCCTGACGGTGCTGCCGGGCACCGCGCCGGGCGCCGAAATGGGACCGCTGATCACGGCGGAGCATCGTGCCAGGGTCGCGGGCTACATCGACGCCGGAGCCGACGCCGGAGCGACGCTGGTAGCCGACGGTCGCGGGCTCACCGTCGACGGGTTCGAGAACGGCTTCTGGGTTGGCCCGACCCTGTTCGACAACGTGACCCCGGACATGTCGATCTACCGGGATGAGATCTTTGGGCCGGTGCTCTCAGTGGTGCGTGTCGACCGCTACGAGGACGCCGTGAAGCTGATCAACGACAACCAGTGGGGCAACGGCACCGCGGTGTTCACCAATGATGGTGGCGCCGCCCGCAGGTTCCAGAGCGAGATCCAGGTCGGTATGGTCGGTATCAACGTGCCGATCCCGGTGCCGCTGGCGTTCTACAGCTTTGGTGGATGGAAGGAGTCGATCTTTGGCAGTCACGCGATCTACGGCCCCGACGGGGTGCATTTCTACACAAGGCAGAAGGTTGTGATCAGTCGCTGGTCGGATCCGATCCACCGCGGCGTCAATCTGGGGTTCCCCCAACATGGTTGACCCAGCCGACCATGGGTGGCGAAGGCCGGCACGCCACGCCGTGTCTGGACCCCACCGCGTCGACCACATGGACTTTGGGGTCGTGCTGCAAACCGACCCGCCCGCCACCCGAGTCGTCGAGTTGGCCAAGCTGGCGGAAGACAACGGCTTTGGGTACGGCTGGACGTTCGACTCCCATGTGCTCTGGCAGGAGCCGTTCGTCATCTACTCCCAGATCCTCGCCGCCACCGAGCGGATGATCGTCGGACCGATGGTCACCAACCCGGGAACCCGGGACTGGACCGTGCTGGCTTCCCTGTTCGCCACTCTCAACGACATGTTCGACGGACGCACCGTTTGTGGGATGGGTCGGGGCGATTCGGCACTGCGCTACATCGGCAAGAAGCCGACGACGCTGGTGACGATGGTCGAAGCAATGGAGGTCATCAAGGACCTCGTCGCCGGCAGGGAGGTCACCTATCACGACACCCTGATCCGCATCCCGTGGATTGTCGGCGAGGGATGGAACCTCCCGATGTGGGTGGCCGGGTATGGCCCCAAGGCACTACGCACCATCGGACGCCACGCCGACGGCTTTGTCCTCCAGCTCGCCGATCCCCAAATTCTCGAATGGACGATGGATGCCGTACGGGCCGCAGCCGAAGACGTCGGCCGCAACCCTGATGAGATCAAGATCTGCGTTGTTGCCCCCGCCTACGTGGGCGACAACCTCCAGGAGCAGCGCGATCAGCTCCGCTGGTTCGGCGGGATGGTGGGCAACCACGTCGTCGATCTCGTTCACCGCTACGGAGATGACGAGGCGATGGTGCCCAAGGTGCTGTCCGACTACATCAAGGCGCGGGAGTCGTACGACTACGGCGACCACGGTAAGACGGGACCAACGACGGAGTTTGTCCCCGACGACATCGTCGATCGTTTCTGTGTGCTCGGTCCCGCCGAGGCGCACGTCGAGAAGTTGCGGATGCTCAAAGCGATGGGGGTCGACCACTTCGGCCTCTACCTGATGCACGACAACCAAGAGGGCACTCTGCGCGCCTACGGCGAGCACGTCATCCCCGCCGTCCAGGGCTAACCCCGCCACCGGCCGGCGTTCGGCTGATTCCCTGGTTCAGGGAGGGCGCTCCGCGGCCGAAGGTTCATCCATCGGTACAGTCCCCGTCCCAGAATCCCCAGGAGGATCCATGACCGACGGCAGCAGCTTCGAGAACCAGGAGAACAAGCCGCCCGAGTCCTCGGTGGCCGACCACGCCCAACGTGCCATCTCGCAATTCACCTTCGGCGAGCAATTGATCGCGTTCGGCGCCGTGCTGCTCCTGCTGGTCAACCTGCTCCTCGGCGAGATCCTGCTCGGCGAGTACTTCATCTCGGATGCCTCGTGGCTGCTCGCCATCGCGTCCATCACTGGGATCTTCTTCTACTACACCGGGCGCGACGCTCCCTGGCATCGGTTCTACCCGTGGTTCGTCGAGATGGCGGCGTGGGCGGTAGCGGCGATCGGCGTCGTCACGCTGCTCAATTGGCTCTTCGGACACTCGTCACCGGACGGGGCGAGCCTGTTCTTCTTCTTCGTGTACGTGGCGGCCGCCGCGTTGTTCGGGGTCGGCGCCTTCTTCCTTCGTCGCCAGGGCTAGCTCGAACGCGCTCCAAAAAGGAGGCGGCCCGGCGCCGAGATACTCGACGCCGGGCCATTTGGAGGAGGACTCGATCGGTTGGCTTCGATCATTCCCCGATTCAGTGGCACCACTTTGACAGATCGAAGTGAGCATGGGGTGAAGCAGACCTGAAGGTTTGGTAAACCTTCCTCATCATGAGAAACCGGGTGCCGGCTGAGCCGGCACCCGGTCGTGGGAGGGAGGGTGTCAATCGATCGTTGTGTTTGGTGATCGATGTACAGGACTCACTATGCCGCCGCCCAATGAGTGGATTCTGAGGCCACTATGAGAGTTGGGTGAGAACGCACCTCGTTGGCTCGCAAACTGTCGTTCAAGTTTGCCGACGGATCTGTCGAAGTGACTCGAATGCGTCTGTTTGCTGACGCCGTCCGTATCCGCGACTGAGGAGTCCCCCCAACCATGCAGCGCGCTTTTCGCCTGTTTGCTGTGTTTGCACTCGCCGTTTCGATGATTGCGCTCACCAGCCCCGCCCAGGCCGCCACGCCAACCGCGTGCAACGGCATTCCCGCAACCATTACCGGTACGCCCGGTGATGACACGATCCCCGGTACCCCCGGCGACGACGTGATCCTTGGCCTCGGAGGTGCCGACGTCATCGACGGCGGCGGAGGCAACGACATCATCTGTGGTGGATCGGGCGACGACACCATCACAGGCGGCGACGGCAATGACGTGGCCTACGGTGCAGCCGGCAACGATGACCTCGCCGGCGGCAACGGAGAAGACGATCTGTTCGGCGGCCCAGGCGACGACACCCTGCGCGGCAACCAAGACGACGACAGCCTGATCGGCGGTGCGGGCAACGACCTGCTCAACGGCGGCTACGGCAACGACTTCATGCGCGGCAACGACGGCGACGACCGCGGCTTCGGCGGCCCCGGCACCGACTACGCCGAAGGCGGCCCAGGAGCCGACAGCCTTTCCGGCGCCGATGACGACGACGACCTGCGCGGCAACGGGGGCGACGACAGCCTGGCCGGTGAGGGTGGCGACGACCTCCTCTACGGCGGCGCCGACTCCGATACGTCCGACGGGGGCATCGGTTTTGACCGTTGCATGGGCACCGAGTTCCCGATCGACTGCGAAGACGACGACCTCAACGATCCGCCCGTAGCCATGAACGACGAGTTCGATACGAACGAGGATCAGGCAACCAGCGGCATGCTGCTGGCCGACAACGGCAACGGTGACGACTACGACCCGAACGGCCACCCGCTGGCCGTAGTAGCGGTCGATGGCGACGAGAACGAGGTGGGCCAACCCCTCACGTTGCCGTCCGGCGCCGAGATCATGGTCGACGCAGACGGGTCCTTCACCTATGACCCGAATGGCATGTACGAGCACCTCAACGTCGACAGCTCTGCCGTCGACACGTTTGAGTACACCATCTCCGACCCCAAGGGCGAGACCGGCACAGCCACCGTTGCGGTGCTGGTCGATGGCGTCAACGACGCCCCAGTGGCGGTTGACGATGAGGCTGCAACCAACGAGGACGAGTCTGTTGCGATCGACGTGTTGCTCAACGACACCGACGTCGACAGTTCGATCGGGATCGACTCGTTCACATCGGCGACGAGCGGCGCGGTCGAGCTTGGTCTCGGTGGCGACGACTTCGTGTACACCCCGAGTGAGAACTTCTTCGGACCCGCCAGTTTCGACTACACCATCACCGACGGTGACCTCGAGTCCACCGCAACCGTGACCGTGCTCGTCGGCCCGATCAACGACCTTCCGATCGCCGAGGACGACCTCGGAATCGAGACCGATGAGGACACCCCGGTCGGC
>Ga0316197_10001731_pt1 | contig 15526 bp, 13 predicted proteins | sample OudBiesiAoxic_MG_FD_204939 | JGI IMG/M metagenome (GOLD analysis project Ga0316197, IMG submission 204939) | Coastal sediment microbial communities from Oude Bieten Haven, Netherlands - site A oxic | ecosystem: Environmental > Aquatic > Marine > Coastal > Sediment | place: Netherlands...
TTTAACAGGCAGCTGCTGACCCGAACAGCTTTCTTAAATCATTTACGGACGCTCATCCGGATGCCTCAGGTAATCATATTCCATAACCATCCGGGGCCCGGCTAATACCATGGCATAACTGATGTCCTCGAATGAACGGAATACCATGACTAACCCGTCGTACTCATCGGGCAAACGCGGTTCAGCTTCCTTCGAGAAACTACCGTGTCGATATCCGACGCTGTCCCGAACCAGCTTACCCTGCCGAAAAGCAGCGAAAACGGTTCCGGGCCCGATACCCTGATTCGTGCCGCCGTTTAGCGATACGATCTGGTAATGAGCCGCACCACTCCTTGATCCGGAAGTAGCAAGCACCCTGAGCCCGTCCGGAACGTCGTCCATCGCGCTCGGGAAGAACGTGTTTTCATAACCCATATCACTGACTGGAAGTATAAAGTCTCCTTCCTGGACTTCTACCCGGTCATGGATGATATCTACGACAGAAATCTCCCCGGCTTGCTTCACACGCACCCGGCTCACTTCAAATAATTCGTAGCCGACGGGGTCTTTGGGTCTGCGATCCCAGGGTTCAACCTGGTTCCAGATATGCTGGTTACGATCCCACACATTCTCTGCGACCTTCCAGTGTTCCTGTGGCAATACCCTCCTGATTTCAGGGGGCTTTCCAAAGTTATCGTAGATACTCGTCAGCCTCGCCACGATGAATTCTTCGCCCACCTGAGCATCGAGCCCACGCACATAACTGTGATCAGAATATGTCGCGTTAACGCGCTCTTCGCCGTTTCTCAGAACGTATGGAAGGCCTTCAAATTCCTCGGGAGACAGAACTCGCAAATCCCTGATAAAAGGTTTGATGTTTTCAAACGGTATGGGTGCAATTGCATCACCCCGGTCCACAACTCGGATCCCCGGCGACATTTTCACCGTGTTGCCGCGACGCACCCTGAGTTGAGGCACACCGTCGATATAGACCAGTGAGACAACATCACCAGGGTAGATCAGGTGTGGGTTCTCGATTTGAGGGTTGGCCTGCCAAATAGCTGGCCATTGCCATGGTTTGTCCAGGAATCTCCCGGAAATTCCCCACAACGTATCGCCTTTCACCACCACGTATTCATCGGGGTGATCGGAGCGAACGGCCACATCCTGGGCCATAGCAACTCCGGTCAGCAATAACGCCGCAAAGGTTAGGTGCATGAGTCTTCTGATCACGTTCCTTCCTCTCTAGTAGGCATCCAGCCATCTGTCAGATGCGGTCAGTATTTCCTCTGGCGGACGGGGCCCGCCTTTGGCTATCATAATAAATACAGAGAGAAACTTCACCTAAATTATTTTATGCGCGTGTAAATGTATGGCTAAACTGAATATTCTTGAGATTCCCGATAAACGCTTAAGGACCGTAGCAAAGCCCGTCGAGACATTCGACGAGGAATTGGAGTCCCTGATCGACGATATGACCGAGACCATGTACCTGGCAGATGGTATCGGTCTGGCCGCGACACAGGTGAATGTCCACAAACGACTGCTGGTTCTTGATGTGAGCGAGGCCCAGAATCAGCCCCGGGTATACATTAACCCGGTGATTGTTGCTAAAGAAGGCACTGAAACCTGCGAGGAGGGCTGCCTGTCGGTCCCGGGTATTTACGCAGAAGTCAGCAGAGCGGAAAAAATCTCCATTTCTGCCAGGAACCGTGACGGAAGCACGTTTGAGGAAGACCTGGACGGGATGCATGCCATCTGCCTGCAACATGAAATCGACCACCTGGACGGAAAGCTGTTTGTCGATTACCTTTCGCCACTGAAACGCCGCATGGTCATCAAAAAACTGGAGAAACAGCGAAAATCAGCCAGCCAGGAAAGTCAGGCTGCTGTACTCTGAACCTGATGACAAATGCTGAACCGCTACGAATCATTTTTGCCGGCACACCTGATTTCTCGGTTCAGCCCCTGCAACGACTGATTGAAGAAAACCTGTCTCCCATAGCAGTATTCACCCAACCTGACCGCCCGGCAGGTCGCGGCAGGCAATTACAGGCCGGCCCGGTAAAACAGGCAGCCCTGGCAGCCGGAATACCCGTGCACCAGCCAACGAGCCTGCGGAACACAGAAGCCGAAACCTTGATCCGTGACCTGGAACCGGACCTGATGATCGTCGTAGCCTACGGCCTCATATTGCCAGCAGAAATTTTGAAAATTCCAGTTTATGGCTGCTGGAACATCCATGCATCATTACTCCCCCGCTGGCGCGGAGCCGCACCGATTCAGCGCGCTATTGAGTCCGGCGATGCAGAATCGGGGGTTTGTATCATGCAGATGGACGAAGGGCTGGACACCGGGGCGGTTTTACATCGTTCAAGCATCCGTCTGACTGCCAATGAAACCGGGGGCAGCCTGCACGACCGCCTGGCAGAACTGGGAGCAACAGCCTTGTTGGATTGCGTGACCGCTCTGCAACAGGGGCACTGCCCGGAACCGACGCCGCAGGCGACTTCGGGAGTCACTTATGCGCGTAAGCTGGATAAAGCCGGGGCGCGCCTGGATTGGTCGGACAGGGCAGAAGAATTGGAACGGCGCATCCGTGCGTACGACCCCTGGCCTGTCGCGTGGTGCATGATTGACGGTGAACGTACCCGCATATGGAAAGCTTGCGTGATTATCTCAAAGCATGAAAGCAAGCCGGGCAGCATATTGAATACGGATAAAAACGGGATTGATATCGCCACCGGCGAAAACATCCTGCGACTGCTCGAACTCCAGCGTCCGGGTAAGCGCCGAATGACTGCGGCAGATTATCTGAATGCAAAGACACCCACCGGTCAACTGGACTCAGATTTATGAAAAAAGCAGCCGCTACCGGCTCAAGACTCGCCGCATTGAAACTGCTGGAAAGCGTGCTCGACTCGGGCAATAACCTGGGTGACGCAGACACCGGAAACAGGCAGACAGACCCCAGGGACAGGGCCTTTTCCCGCCACCTGGCATACGGAGTACTGCGATGGCTCACAGCGCTCGAATGGCTTGCGAATCAACTGTTGCGCAAACCACTCAGGCATAAAGACCGCGATGTACAGCGCTTGATTCTGATCGGACTTTTCCAGCTGTGGAAAGGCGATACAGCGGCCCATGCCGCCATCCACGAAAGCGCAGAAAGCGCACGCAAGCTCGGCAAACCCTGGGCGGTATCGGTCATTAACGCAGTTCTACGGCGTTTTCAGCGTGAACAGGACGCCTTGGCTGCCCGGTTGCAAAAACAGGACGAGAAGTACGCACATCCAAAGTGGTTGCTAAAAATGCTAAAGAAAGACTGGCCGGACGATTGGGAAAGCGTAGCGCTCGCCGGTAATCAATCCGGGCCTTTTTGGTTGCGAATAAATCGGCGACAGAGCACCGATGAAACGTTGACCGCTCTGGCAGCGGGCGGCTTCACAACGGAGTTCTGTTCCTTTGCCCCCGAAGCTGTCAGGGTCAACCCGGCAGTAAATGTTGACGCCTTACCCGGCTTTGAGCAGGGGCGGATCTCGGTACAGGATCCCGCTGCGCAACTTGCCGCCGGCCTGCTTGAACTTCAAGACGGTCACAGGGTGCTGGATGCCTGTGCTGCGCCCGGCGGAAAATCCTGCCACATTCTGGAAATGGCCCCGGGCGTGTCGTTGACTGCGCTCGACCAGAGCAAGGCACGGCTCGAGAGAGTCAGAGAGAATCTGCAACGGCTGGGTCTCTTATCCGCCGAAAACCCCACCGAAAAACTTAAGCTGATCGCCGCTGATGCCGGCGAACCCGCTGACTGGTGGGATGGTATTCCGTTTGACCGGATATTGCTGGATGCGCCCTGCACCGCAACCGGTGTCATTCGCAGACATCCTGAAATCAAGTGGCTACGGTCGACAGCCCAGGTCGACGAGGCTGTCGCGCTGCAGGCCCGACTGCTCAAACAACTCTGGCCGCTGCTGCAGACCGGGGGTATCCTTCTTTACGCCACGTGCTCAGTGCTCAAAATTGAAAACAGCCATCAAATACAAACGTTTGTTGATATTCACCCGGATGCAGAACCGGTGGAAATCAGCGGCACCTGGGGCCGGAACCTCGGAATGGGCCGGCAGATTTTACCCGGCGAGCACGGGATGGACGGTTTCTTTTATGCCGGCTTACGCAAGAAAGCCTGAACCCATGGCTTTGTTCCGGGCCGTGCTGTTGGCCCTGATGGCCACTGCCCTGTTACTGACGGGCTGCTCATCGAAGAGGCAGGACAGCCATTTTGAAGTGAAGGGGGTCGAAGCCAAATGGTCCAACGGGCGAATGGATGTAAGCTCCCGGCAAAAACTCACACTGAGCAACGAGGCCAGGGATGCACTCATTCACGGGGTTCCACTGAGCCTCGAATTGGAATTTCTTCTGCGAAATACCAGCAGCCAGACACGGGTCGGCAACACAACAAGCCATTACGAAATCCGCTACCTGCCCTTGAGTACACACTACCAGCTTTCAATTTCCGGCAAACCCGGGGTCAAGACTTACCCCCGCTTGCGGCATGTCCTGGCCGACCTTTCGCGAACCGAAGTCTCTCTCGAAACCGGCGTTTTGCCGGCCGGAGATTATGAGTTGATGGCCAGGATCAGGCTGGATCAGCGCTCCATGCCACCCCCCATGCGGCTTCCGGTATTGCTGTCTTCCAGTTGGCGTCACGACTCTTCGTGGTCCTCTTGGCCGCTGCAAATACAACCGGAGGCCTGAACCAACGATGAACCCCGGCGCCAGGCGAAAAAGCAGGATGAAGCGACTGCTGTTCAGGACACTGCCTGCGCTTGCGCTGGTGGCAGCACTACTGGTTGCCTTATTGCTGGTCAGCGGAGCCCAGAAAGAGTCCGCCGGGCTTGGAGGCATTTCGCTGGATAACGGCTTTATCTGGGTACTGGCGGTCACGGCGCTGGCGTTGTCGATCCTGCTCTGGAGTATTGGCTACCATTTGCTTTCACTGGTCCGAAACGTGCGCCTCGGTGTTCCCGGCGCATTACTGTCGGCGCGCTGGGTCAGAAACTTTCTCGCACTTTCGTTACCACCGGCCCTGATCGTTTTCTTTTTTTCCGCCTGGTTCCTGACCAGCACCATCGATGGATGGTTCGACGTGCAGGTCGAAGCGGCGCTGTCCGACTCGTTGGAACTGGGCCAGGAATTTCTCGACACGCGCACGCTGGAAGTCAGAAATCAGCTCAAAGACACAGCCAGTGATTTATCAGCAGTGCAGGATGACAATGAACGGCTCAGACGGGCCCTGGTCTCCCGGGTACGTGCTGCCGGCCCGACCGAACTGTCCATAATGGAAACGGAAGGTGGGCTGGTGGCCACGGCCAACATCGACCTGACGGATTTGCCTGCACGCCCGGGTGACTTCGCGATCTTGCAGGCCCAACGGCAAGGAGAATACGCCGCTGCGGAACCCACGGCTAACGGTGGATTACAGATTCGGGTCATCCTGTTGATGCCGGCAACTTATCCGGGTGCTTCCCCACTGTTCCTGCAGGCGATCTATCCCCTGCCACCGGACATCACCACCCTGACCAGTTCCATCGAGCAGGAATACCACCGTTACCAGAATGTCAGCTATCTCAGGCAATCCCTGAAACAAAGCTTTCTATTGGTTCTGTCACTGGTGCTGATGCTGACGATCCTGCTGGCCATCCTCGCGGCTTTGTATGCCGCACGCCGCATGGTTTCACCCTTGTCCAAGCTGTCAACAGCAACCCGCGAGGTCGCCGCCGGTGATTTTGGAAAAGAAGTAGCCGCTGGTCAGCGGGATGAAATTGGCTTCCTGGTGGAATCTTTCAACGAGATGACACAGGCGCTGAAATCGGCCAGCCAGGAAGCAGAAGAGAGCCGCGCTGAGCTACAGGCGCAAGGCGAATACCTTGAAACCGTTCTGGGAAATCTTTCATCCGGCGTGCTGACCCTGGACCACACAGGCCGGATAATGACGACCAATGCCGCTTGCAACCAGATCCTCGGCCTGCCGGATGGAACGGGCTCGGGGCACGCAGAATCCGACGCCCAATCGCTGGAGCGACTGATGCAATATGCACCGTTCCTTAAGACGTTTATTGCGTCGATCAACCAGCAGATCGAGCGGGGCAGAAATGAGTGGCAGCAGGAAATCAAGATTGACCGGCCGGGAACGCCCCTGGTGTTGCTGATCCGCGGTTCAGGATTACCGCTGGTTGCCCTTCCGGGAGAGGCACCGAAAGATGGCTATGTTGTTGTTTTTGACGATGTGACCGTCCTGAACCAGGCCCAACGGGACGCTGCGTGGTCGGAGGTAGCCCGCCGGCTGGCGCACGAAGTCAAGAATCCGCTGACCCCCATTCGGCTCGCGGCAGAGCGGTTGAGAATGAAACTGGCCGACAAGCTGAGCGACACCGACAGCGCGATGCTGGACAAGGCATCGGTCACTATTGTTTCGCAGGTCGAAGCACTGCGAAAACTGGTCGATGCCTTTGGAGACTATGCCCAGGAGCCGAACCTGAGTCTTGAGGCCATCCGCCTCGATGAACTTATCACTGAGGTCGTTGCACTCTATCAGCAGGGCAACTCCAGTTTGAATTTCAACCTCCGGTTGTGCAGCGGACCCGACGGCCTTGCAGCAGATGGAGGGCGTCTGAGGCAACTGCTGCATAACCTGATACGGAATGCACAGGAAGCGGTTGATGACGGGGAAGCAGTCATTGAGATCCGCACACGGGAAATGAAAAAAGGGGAAACGACCCGGCTTGAACTGGAGATTACCGATGACGGACCGGGTTTCCCCCAAACTGTGCTTGATCAGCCATTTGAACCTTACGTCAGCAACAAGGCAAGAGGCAGTGGCCTGGGCCTGGCCATCTGCCGGAAGATTGTTTCTGAGCACAACGGAACCATCGCGATTGCAAACCCGCCTGATGGCGGGGCGAAGGTCACGATCAGCCTGCCACTGAACGCGGCGAAGGTATAGAAAAGAAATGATAAGCATGACGCTTTTGTTTGGAGTAAGCTGTGGCGCAAAAGCAACAGACATCAAATTGACATGAACCAGGCGCAAATACTTGTCGTAGACGACGAACCTGATATCCGCGAACTGGTGCGGGAAATTCTTGAGGACGAGGGCTATGAAGTAGCCGTCGCTGAAAATGGTGAGGCCGCGCGCACGAACTTCGCGAAGAATACACCGGATCTGGTCCTGCTGGACATCTGGATGCCGGATGTCGACGGCATTACATTGCTCAAGGAGTGGTCTGCAGGCACGGGCCTGGAATGTCCGGTTGTCGTCATGTCCGGCCATGGTTCCGTGGAGACGGCGATTGAAGCCACCCGGCTGGGGGCTCATGATTTTGTACAAAAACCCATTTCCCTGGCCCGCCTTCTGTCCATTGTCAGCCAGGCCCTGGAAGCTGGCAGGAAAACGGCCAAACACGCCAAATCACAAGTTCCAACGAGCAATGAACCGGTCGGAAGCAGTGCATTGATGCGGCTGCTCAGGGGCAATGCCGAGCAGGCTGCGCAACATGACCTTCCCGTTCTGATCACCGGTGAAAAAGGCAGTGGAAGGGAAAACCTGGCCCGGTTCATCCATGAACAGAGTCCACGGACGGGCGCATTGATCACCATGGATCATTGCGAACTGACTCCCGATAATATCCGCACCTACCTGGTGGGTGGAGAGACACCGGGTATATTTGAAAACGCCAGCGGCGGAACGCTGTTTATTCCGGAACTGCAGGATCTTCCAGAAGACGCCCTGACGATCATCGCGCAGGTATTGGAAGCCGGCCAGGTGAGCAACCGGGGCCAGGGTGATGCGAAAAACCTCGAATGCCGACTGATGGTCAGCGCCAGTGACGACGTCCTTGAGCGGGCGGGAGATAACGAGCGCCTGCAGCAATTGTATTACCGGCTTAATGTATTGCCCATGCAGGTTCCCGCCCTCAGAGACCGTCCCGACGATGTCCCTGAATTGGTGCGCTACTATGCCGAAACCTTCCCTAACCGGGAAAACCTGCCTTACCGGTCTTTTTCGGTTGCCGCTCAAAACAGACTTCGTAACCACAGCTGGCCCGGCAATGTCCGGGAATTGCGTAATTTGATTCAGCGGTTACTGGTACTCGGAGGCGAGGGGGAAGTGACCATCGCCGAAGTTGAGGATGCCCTGCAGCAAAACCCGGTTGAAGCGGTCAGGAGCGCTACCGCAACACCCCGTTTTTTTGACCTGCCTTTACGCGAGGCCCGCGAGCAGTTTGAACGCGAGTACCTGATCTATAAATTGAAAGAGTCGGGAGGTAGCGTCGGCAAGCTGGCGGAGTCTGTCGGCATGGAACGTACCCATTTGTACCGGAAGCTGAGGGCGCTCGGTATCGACCCCAAGACCGCAGCAGCTTCTGACGGGATCAAGAGATGAAAATAGTCATACTCGGGGCAGGGCAGGTCGGGTCTACGGTAGCCCACAGCCTTTCCAATGAAGAAAACGACATTACGGTTGTTGATACCAATGCCGATCACCTCAAGGAATTGCAGGACCGGCTGGATATAAGGGGCGTGATCGGCTACGCATCGCATCCGACGGTTCTGGTCCGGGCCGGTATTGAGGACGCAGACCTGATTATCGCGTTGACCAGCAGTGATGAGGTCAATATGACCGCCTGCCAGGTTGCCTACACGCTTTACAACACACCCACCCGTATTGCGCGAATCAGATCGTCTGACTATATCGACAATCCTGCACTCTTTGAGCGGGAACATTGCCCGGTAGACGTGTTGATCAGTCCTGAAACCCTGGTGACCCAGTACATTGCGCGCCTGATCGAGTATCCCGGGGCATTGCAGGTACTGGACTTTGCCGACGGGCGTGCACAGCTGGTGGCTACCCAGGCTTATGCAGGCGGCCCCCTGGTGGGCCACCGCCTGCATACATTGCGACACCACATGCCGGCTGGTGCAGAAGCCCGGGTTGCCGCCATCTACCGGCAGGACAAGACGATCATCCCGGATGGCCTGACCGTGATCGAAGAAAACGATACGGTTTTCTTCCTGGCGGCCCAGCGCAACATCAGAACCATGATGAAGGAACTTCGCCCGCTGGATAACCCGGTACGGAGAATCATCCTGGCCGGCGGCGGAAACATCGGGAGCAACCTGGCCAAGCAACTGGAGCGCAAACATCACGTAAAAATCATTGAGCGGGACCCGGAACGCGCCGAGGCCATAGCTGAAAACCTGGAGAAAGCCATCGTGCTGATCGGCGATTGCGCCGATGAAGAATTGTTGCGCGAAGAGGCCATCGAAACTACCGATGTCTACTGCGTTCTGACCAACGACGACGAGGCCAATATCCTGTCCTCGATGCTGGCAAAGCAGATGGGCGCGGAAAAAGTAATCGCCATCATCAACCGGCCCGCTTACGTGGACCTGGTGGAATCCAGTTCTATCGATATCGCGGTTTCACCGCAGCAAATCACCATCGGGGCGTTGCTTACCCATATAAGACGCGGAAACATGGTGCGGATCCATTCCCTGAGAAGGGGTGCCGCCGAGGCCATCGAGGCCGTGGCGCTGGGCGATAAGCGCAGCTCGAAAGTGGTTGGAAGAGCCATTGAGGATATCGACCTTCCGGCAGGAACAACCATACCCGCGGTCGTCCGCGGTGATGATGTGATCATCGCGCACCACGACACCGTCATCCTCGAAAACGACCATGTCATTCTGTTCGTTCCCGACAAACGCCAGATTGCCGCCGTGGAACGCCTCTTCCAGGTCGGCGCCATTTTTATCTGAGGCTGGCATGGGGTTTTCCGCGGTTCAAAGAGTCATTGGCTTCCTGATCGCAGGTTCAAGCCTGATGATGTTGCCGCCAGTCCTGGTGTCCTGGTTCTACTCGGATGGTTCGGCCACCCTTTTCCTGGTCAGCGCGGCACTGCTTGTGGCGATCGGGTCTGTCATTTATTTCCCCGTTCGGAATGCTCACCAGGAATTACGCCTGCGTGATGGCTTCCTGATCGTCGTCAGTTCCTGGCTGGTACTGGTACTGGTCGGGGCTATACCCTTCGTCCTGCTGAAATCGCCGGACCTGAGCTATGTAGACGCGGTATTCGAGTCGATGTCCGGGCTGACCACGACCGGCGCGACCATCGTCACCAACATCGACGCTCTGCCAAGAGCCGTCCTGTACTACCGCCAGCAACTGCAGTGGCTAGGCGGCATGGGCATCATCGTCCTCGCGGTCGCAATTCTGCCCATGCTAAGAATCGGCGGCATGCAGTTATACCGAGCGGAAACACCCGGCCCGATGAAAGACGCCAAGCTGACGCCCCGGATCACGGAAACAGCCAAGGCCTTGTGGCTGCTCTATGTTGGCATCACCGTGACCTGTATTTTTGCGTACTGGCTTGCCGGTATGAAGCTGTTCGATGCGGTTGGTCACGCATTCAGCACAGTAGCCATCGGTGGGTTTTCTACCCACGATGACAGCCTGTCGTTCTGGAACAACCCGACCGTTGAAATCGTCGCCAGCGTGTTCATGATCGCGGCAGGGATTAATTTCGCCTTGCATTTCACTGCCTGGCGGCGCGCCAGCGCCCAGCCTTACTTCATGGATCCAGAGCTTAAGGTTTATGCCTTTTTGCTTTTTGCCTTCGCTGTCCTGGTGAGCTTTGCCCTTTACTTCAGCGGCACCTATGACACCGTCGCCGAATCGTTCCGCTATGGTTCATTTCAGGTGATTTCGGCAATGACGACTACAGGGTTCACCACGGCCCCCTTCTATACCTGGGGTGGCTTCCTGCCGGTCCTGTTAATTCTGCTGGCCTTCATCGGTGGGTGTGCCGGCAGCACGGCAGGAGGGATGAAAGTGATCCGGGTGATCCTCCTCTACCGTCAATCCATCCGCGAAGTGCAACGATTGATCCACCCGCATGCCATAATCCCGGTGAAAATTGGTGGCCAGAAAACATCAGATACCGTGATCAGCGCGGTGTGGGGGTTCTTCTTTCTCTACATCGCAAGCTTCGCGGTGATGACGATCCTGCTGATCGCTACCGGCCTGGACTCGGAGACGGCCTATTCGACCGTTGGCGCCTGCATCACCAACCTGGGCCCTGCCCTGGGTAAAGCCGGCCCGAACTATGCCGAACTCAACAACATGGCCAAGATCATCCTGAGTATTGCGATGTTGCTCGGCCGACTGGAAATTTACACTTTGCTGGTGCTCCTGACCCCCGCCTTCTGGCGCGACTAGTCACCGAAATCAACGGAAATCGTAAAACCGGGGAGCGCCTTCAGGCTGAGCCTTGAAGCGCCGATAGCTCCAGAGGTATTGGGCAGGGTCAATGGCAATGCATCGCTCGACGGCCCGGTTAAGCGCAGTCAGTGCTGTGACCATGTCATCCGAGTATATCTCTTCATCCACCGGTACCAGGTGGACCCGGTAACGGCCGCCGGGAAGGCGCTCGCATACGGTCGCCAGCACGAGGCACCCCGTTCGCTTCACCAGTCTTGGCACCAATACGCCGGTGAGCGCCTGGTTGCCATAAAAGGGCGCGAACTCACCCTGCCCCGTTGAAGGTTGCTGATCCGGCAGAACGCCCACGCCCTTGCCGGCACGGATGTGACTGTAAAGCCTGCGCAGCCCGGAAGCCGTTGCCGGTATCAAATCGCCGCCGCCGCGGCGCCTTCGTGACAACAAGGCCTTTTCCAGCCCCGGGTTGGACGGTGGCTTGTAAAGTATCGCGATGTCCTCGACACCCTGAAGGTACATTCCCAGGTACTCCCAGGCCCCGAAATGCGGTGCGATTGCCACAAGACCCCGGGTACCGGAACGAAACTCTTCAGCGAGCTCTTCGTTGACGATGCCATCACAACGCGATTGCAGCTTTTCCATCGACCAGTACCAGTTATGCCCGGTCTCGAGAATGGAACAGAGGTAGTGTTTGAAACTGTCCAGCACCATTCGATCGCGCTCAGCCAGGTCCATCTCCGGAAAACACCGCTCCAGGTTACGCTCGGCAGTGTGGCGTTTCACGGGCGACAGCCGCATCCAGAGGGCCGCACCCTTTTCCGACAGCCAGTAAGGCATGCCGGCAGGCATCAGGCTGAGCAGCCATAAAACAAACTTGGCAAGGTAAATCATCTCTTCCTATAGAATATGCAGCATGATTGCATTGCTACAAAGAGTATCTGAAGCCACCGTCATTGTTAATGGAAATATGGCGGGTGACATATCTCGCGGCATCCTGGCGCTTATCGGCGTGGAACAGGGCGATGCCGAGAAGCAGGCACAGCGCCTACTGCAGAGACTGCTGGCCTACCGCGTTTTTCCGGACGATGACGACCGTATGAACCTGAACCTCAGGCAGGCTGACGGCGAATTGTTACTGGTGCCGCAATTTACACTGGCGGCTGACACCGGCCGAGGCAACCGGCCGAGCTTTACATCCGCTGCGCCACCAGCCGAAGGAGAGCGACTGTTCGATTATGTAGTGAAACTGGCGGAAAAAGAGCTGGGCAAAGTGCAGACGGGAATATTCGGAGCCGATATGAAGGTTCACCTCGTAAACGATGGCCCGGTCACGTTCTGGCTTCAGGTGCCGCCGACCACCTGATCCATCCGAGGCTCTTCCGCGCTCCTGTCACTATCAATCTTTTGGAGTTTCCGGGTTAACGTATTCCGGCCCAGCCCAAGTAATTCGGCGGCCTTCTGCCTTTGCCCACCGGTCTGGTCCAATGCACATTCAATGAGAATACGCTCCATTTCTTCCTGGGTCCGGCCAAATAGATCCGTCCCTCCTGCTGCCAACTCCTGGCTGGCCCAACGCCGCAGGTGCTCCGACCAGGCACTGCCTTCATTTTCGGTAGCGCCGCTGGTGAAGACTTCGCCGGGCAAATCATCGGGAAAGATCTGATCACCGGGCGCCATGACGCACATCTGCCGGCACAGGTTCAGCAACTGCCGGACATTACCCGGCCAGGAATAACCCTCGAGTATCTTGATGGTTTCGGGCCGTAGCCGTTTTTCTTCCAGGCCAAGTTCGCTGGCAACCTGGACCAGGAACCGCCGGGCCAGCAATGCGATATCCTCGGTACGCGCCCGCAACGGCGGGAGTTCAATGTTGATGACATTGAGGCGGTGATACAGGTCTTCACGGAAACTGCCGGACCTGACTTTCTCTTCCAGGTCCTGGTGTGTCGCTGTGATCACCCGCGCATCAGCCCGCAGCAAATCCCGGCCGCCGACGCGATAGTAATCTCCTTCGGCCAGAACCCGGAGCAAACGGGTCTGAAGCGCGATGGGCATATCGCCGATTTCGTCGAGAAACAACGTACCGCCCGCCGCTTCTTCAAAACGGCCCACGCGCCGGTTGTGAGCCCCGGTAAAAGCACCTTTTTCGTGCCCGAACAACTCAGATTCCAGCAGTTCTGCAGGAATCGCCGCCGTATTGATTGCCACGAAGGGCTGCTCCGCCCGCGGGCTGTGTTGGTGAAGCACACGTGCCACGACTTCCTTACCGCTGCCGGTCTCACCTGTAATCAGGACGGATATGTCTGATCGTGAAAGACGGCCGATGGTACGAAACACTTCCTGCATCGCCTGGGACTCGCCGAGCAACTGGCTGCCCGAGCTTTCGCCATTCTCTTTGGGGGCGGTATCTCCCGTGACGAGGGCACGTTCAATGACTGAAATGACTTCCTCCAGGTCAAAAGGCTTAGGCAGGTATTCAAAAACACCTTTCTGGAACGCGCTGACTGCCTGGTCGAGATCGGAAAACGCGGTCATGGCAATCACCGGGATGTCGATCGACCGCTCCAGCAGCGTATCCACAACGCTCAGGCCGTCCGCGTCCGGCAGGCGGATGTCAGTCAGGATTGCTCCGGGCTGGTCTCTTTCCAGGGCATGCCGAATCGACCCGACGCTTTCGAAGCAACGGATTTCATAGCCTTTTCGTTGCAGGGCGCGTTTGAGGACGAAACGGATAGCCTCGTCATCATCAACTACCCAGATTTCAGCCAACTTACTCAAAACGGTTCACCTTCCACTTGTGATGGGGTCTTTTCTCCGAAAGGCAGGTACAGGCTAAAGCGACTGCCCTGCTCCAATGCTTCAAATGTCAACAATCCACCGTGTGCAGACGCGATTTGCTGGGAAAGCGCGAGACCCAGCCCTGTACCATCCCTGCGCCCGGTCACAAATGGCATGAATAAAAGCGATTGCAGTGACTCCGGCACTCCCGGCCCGTCATCGTAAACATCAAGGCGGATCACACTGCCCTTGCCGGATTGCAGCAGGGCATTTCCCGCCTCAACACGCGTCCGGATCAGAACGACCGATGATCCCGCCTGGCAGGCGTTACGAAGCAGGTTGAGCAGAACCCTGCGAAGAGCTGCACGATCGCCCTTAACGGACGGAATACTCGGGTCATAGTCGCGCTCTATTGTTATCGAGTCACGGTACTCCAGCCTGAGCAAATCCAGTGCCTCATCCATCAGTGGATACAAATCCAGTTCCTGGTAATCCAGTTCCGGTTGTCCGAAACGCTGGATCAGTTCATCGATCCGGTCGGACTCCCGCATGATCAGGCGAGCCAGCGTGGATAACTCACCGGTCTCCAACTCGTCTGCCAGCATTTGTGCTGCTCCTCGAATACCGCCCAACGGATTTCTGACTTCATGTCCAAGATTTCTGCTCAATAACTCGAGCATGCCGGTTTGCACTTCACGCTGTTGCAGGCGAAGACGCATTTTCTCCCACTCGAGATCATGGAACTCCAGCAACAAATCTTCATCGTCGATCGTTTGAAGGGTGCAATCAAAAAGACCACCGGCCATTTTCAGTTCATGCAGACGCAGGTTCTGCCTTCCCGGAGGCAATTTTCTGATTGCATTTTCCAGTGCCGGGGGAACAACCGACAGGTCAAAAAAAGAGCCCCCGCGTGCCCGGTCTCTACTGACCAGCATGCAGTGTTCCGCAGCGCTGTTCATAACCAGGATGCGGCCGGAACGCTGAACCCTGACAACAGCGGTGTCCAGTCGGTCGAGTACGTTGCAATTACGCTCCGGATCATCCGTCATTCTGAGCCCTGAGCATCGGAGGCACCTTAGTTACGCGCCGGCCTGCGCACGTTGTTGACAGTTGCCTGCTTGATGAAAAACGTAACGGGTTGAGTTGCGATGATCCGGCGATTATTCGAACTCCGCAGTTCCGCATAAACCGTGTGCTCGCCACGATCCAGTGTCAGCGTGACACTTCCCAACGCTGGCGCCTGTTGAGACTTACCATCCACAAACAGAACCACATTCATATCGGGAGTGATCGGTTCGGAAGATCCCCAGGTCACCACGACCGTGTTTTGCGTACCCCAAAACGTCTGATCCTGCTCTGGTTGAATAATCCTGAAGTCGCGAAACTGTTTTTTCAGCTCCCGGACAGTAAGTTCTTTCGGCTCCGTCGCTGCCGGATCGACAGCACCTGCCGATGCCGGTGTCTGTACATCGGTTTCAATCACAGAAAGTGGCGGCA
>Ga0316197_10001732_pt1 | contig 15522 bp, 16 predicted proteins | sample OudBiesiAoxic_MG_FD_204939 | JGI IMG/M metagenome (GOLD analysis project Ga0316197, IMG submission 204939) | Coastal sediment microbial communities from Oude Bieten Haven, Netherlands - site A oxic | ecosystem: Environmental > Aquatic > Marine > Coastal > Sediment | place: Netherlands...
GCTAAGACCCTTCCCATGGCATTTATCAAAGGAACAGACTCTGAGCCATAATCCCGAGATTGATTGAGAACAATTTTATAGGCTTCCTCAAATGAAATCATAAACTGTTGATTAGCTTTAAACTATGGGTGAATTAAACTGTCTAATTATGCGTCTTTGCTTATTGTTCCTAAACTGCGTCGTCTCATTCAAAAGAGTTACTTGCCAATTATGTTGATTTTATTAAGGTATTCCAGAGGTTTACGCCTCCCATTATTGAATGAGATTCACAATCAGGGTATTGATTTCTTGCAATGCTTACTGCCTTAAGACTTCTGATTCCGGATTGACAAATAAAATAAAGTGACTGTTGGGGTTTAAGTTTTTGAATTTGTATTTCCAAATCCGACAAAGGGATATTAATAGCTTCCTTTAGCGGATCTAAGGTAAATTCCTCTTTTGTTCGTACATCTATTAGTTGCCATGAATGGTTCTCGCTCTTTATCTTTTGAAAGGCCTCTATTGATACTTCACTTACGAAATCGCAATTGGGAATTTCGTAGGTACTTTCGAGACTGGAGCGTACTAAATTTTGGGGCTCTGATTGAAAACCTAATTTATAAAAGGATTGATTTAATCCATTGTATAATAATAGTTTTCCCGATAATACTTCCCCTATAGCCACTATGCATTTAACCGCCTCTAAAGCCTGTAAAGTACCAACTATTCCGGGAATAACTCCTAACACTCCATTGTCATTACAATTAGGAATAGATGAATCTTCAGGGGGTACGGGAAACAAGCACCTATATGTAGGCCCTCCTTTGTAATTAAACACACTGATATGTCCTTCAAAACCGTGTAATGCACCATAGACAAATGGCTTCTTTAAAATAACACAGGAATCATTTACAAGATAACGTGATGGGAAATTGTCAGTTGCATCTACTACAATATCATAATCATTAATAATACTTAAAGCATTATTACGGGTTAGAAAAGTATGATGAGCTATTAGTGTGGTATTTGAATTCTGGGCTTTTAATTTATCAATAATCACCTCAAGTTTCGGCTTTCCAATATCTTTTTCGGAATAGATCACCTGCCTTTGTAAGTTGGTAATTTCTACCTTATCCCCTTCAACTATTCCCAAAGTGCCTATCCCCATTGCATTTAAGTACTGTAACACAGGAATACCAAGGCCACCTGCTCCTACAACTAAAACACGCGATTTTAACAATAAATCCTGAGATTTATGACCAAATCCTTTAAGCGAAGTTTGACGTATGTAGCGATTTGAATTCAACTGGATTCTAATTTTGATAATACTTCTCTATAGTCTTCTTCTGAGTTTGCATTCATTAAAACAGTATCATCCTTGGGAAAGACTAATTTAACCGCAGAATTAATCAAAAATTTTCGTGGACAACTGCTAGTGGTATGTTCTAAATAATCTATGGAATTGGTTAATCCGTGCGGCTCCCATATCGCAGCTAAAGGTTCTGGTAAACCGCTTTTCCTGGTAGCAAATGCAGTTGCATTTTTTCCCTTATCTCTGGCAGCTATCAATTGATTTATTGCATTTAGATCTATTAGCGGAAGGTCACAGGCTAGTACAAGCCAGGCAACTTCAGGATAGGCATAGTTTGCGCTCAACAATCCATTAAAGGGACCTTTATAGTTATCCCTGTCAATTATTGTGGATATACCTTCTAAAATTTCTGATTCCTGCTCTTTGCGAATACTTAAAAAAGTTTTATCGCAAACCTTAGATAACAAATTATATACATGCACGCGCTGCGGCAGCCCGTGATATTGTATTACTCCTTTATCCTGCCCCATTCTTGTGCTTTTTCCTCCGGAAAGCACCAGACCATAAATTTTTACTTCTGAATTTCCATTTTGAATATTCATCGTTCTATAGAATTACTGGTAATTAACTTCACCCGTTTAGATTGTTATTATTATCCTCCGATGGAGGTCATGGAATTATCAAAAACTCCTTTGTGCTCCTTCTGGGCTTCAAAGCCGGTAGCGGCCCTGATGCCAATAACATTTTGTATTGCACGTTTAATATTATATTCGGAAGAATCACCTCTTATTGTATCTCTGAGATTAATTTTCGGTGGGCCATATAAACAGGTAATAACATCTCCTAAAGCAGTTATTCTTAACCTATTACAACTACCACAAAAAGTTCTGCTAAAGGAAGGAATAATCCCCACATTGCCTTTGTGACCTGTTATTTTATAATTAATTGAAGTAGAAGTTTTTGGCGATGGTATTAATTGAATGGAGGGGTATGCCTTACTTATATGTGCTAAGATAGCTTTGTAGTCCCATTTTATAGTATTGAATTTTTTAGATCCACCATTAAACGGCATTTCCTCCAGGAATCTTAGACTTACCGGGTAACGCTTTTGTAATTCCAAAATTGGAATTATGTCTTGTACATTCTGATTGTCGAGTACTATAAAATTAATACGGACATTAAACCCTTCTGTTATTAGCCGAATAAGGTTATTATAAACGACATCGTAATGATCACGACGCGTAATACGTTCAAAAGTATCCTTATTTATGGCATCCATACTTACATTAACATCCTTAATGCCAAGCGCTTTTAGTTCATCAATATAAGGGCCAATCAATGTAGCATTTGTGGTAATTGAAAGTTCTTTAAGTCCCTCATTATTCTTAAGGTTTCTAAGCAGGACCATCAAATCTTTTCTAACAAAAGGTTCTCCTCCGGTAATCCGAATTTTATCAATACCCATTTGAACAAGTAATTCGCCAATTTTTGAAAGCTCTTCGATGCTCATTAGCTCATCTTTATTCGCAAAGGCTATACCTTCAGATGGCATACAATAATTACACCTCAGGTTACAACGGTCCGTTACAGCCAGGCGCAAGTAATTTATATTTCTATAGTGATTGTCTATCAGCATTTAAAATATCAAATTTAGCTTAAATTCGTTCAAAAACACTAACCTCCGCTTACAGGCGGAATCAATGCAATTTCATCAAAATTAGTTATGACAACATCATCAGCTGCATAATTGTTATTTACAGCCACTGCCAAAGAACTTAGCCTATTTAATTCAGGATAAGTGCTGCCAAGATATGATTTTAACTCCCCGACAGTCTTTAACTTTAAAGATTTCGCAACAGGCATCGACAAAGATGAACTGCCAACTATATCCTTAGTTATTCCAAACAATAAAATCGTCATATTAACCAATGATTTCTTTTTCCGGCCCTCTTAATAATTCGGGATATTTACTAAAGGGTTGATTATATAATCTTTTTCCCGTTGCCGCCTTAAAAGCATTTGCAATTGCAGCACCGGCAGGAGGCAGCGTTGGTTCCCCAAGTCCGGTTGGAGAGAACTCGTTTTTAATCATATGAGTTTCTACTATGGGTGCCTCTTTCATCCTAATGAGTCGATATTTGTCAAAATTAACTGACTGTGGTACTCCATTCTGAAAAGTAAAATCTCCGTACATAGCATGGCCAATACCATCAATTATACCACCTTCGATCTGATTTAAAGCTCCTAAGGGATTTATTACAATTCCGCAATCAACGACGCAGGTTATTTTTTTGACCACAGGTTGGCCATTCTCCAAAACTACATCAGCCACTTCTGCAACATGACTGTTATGACAATAATAATTTACAAATCCCTGATAAACACCTTCAGGTTTTGTGCCCCAACCTGATTTCTCTACAGCTGTTTTGATCACTTTTTCCATTCGCTCCGGCGAGTACTGAATTCGCTCATCGGTTGTGCCTTTCACTTTCTGAAGCAGGTCTAATCTGAGTTGTATCTTATCTACTTCCATCATTTCGGCTAATTCATCAAAGAAGCTTTGTTCTGCAAAAGCAAGAAAATTAGTATATGGAGCTCTCCAGGCCCCCGTTGTGATGTTACTTTTATAATTGGCTACATCTACCTGATAATTTTCAATTGCGCCTGCAGGAAAAAAGTTAGGTATCAGGCCATACATATTAGAATTAATAGCGGCTTCTTTTAAATGATATCCGGTAATTTTCCCATCTTTAACCGCTGCTTTTATTCTATATTTTATTGCCGGTCTGTAAATGCCATCCGCCATGTCATCCTCTCTTGTAAATACAACTTTTACCGGTTTTTTGGCCTTGTTAGAAATCTCCGCTGCTTCCACGGCAAAATCACCATATAATCTCCTGCCAAATCCACCGCCAATCCTGGTCATCTCTAAATGGACATCCTCAAAATCACGCTCCAATACTTCAGCGATATGTTTGGCTGTGCCTTCCGGTGTTTGAATAGGACCTACCAAATGTATCTTATCCGGAGTAACGTTAGCATAAAAGTTCATAGGTTCCAAACAATTGTGGGGCAGGAATGGAGATTCATAGGTTCTTTCCAATACTTCATCTGCCTGTGCAAAAGCTTTCTTAATATCACCGTCTTCCCGAAGGGTTTCAAATTTATTACCGTCTAACAATCCCAGTAATAATTTATCATGATCTTCAGTACTTTCTAATTTGGTATCTGTCTTCCATTCTGCTTTTAATGCCTTTTTTCCTTTCATGGCCGACCAGGTATCCTTTGCCAAAACGGCAATTTTATCTCCGAAACTGAGTACCTCGGTAACTCCATCGACAGCTTTCGCGTCTGCATCATCAAAGGATTCCAGTTTTTGACCAAAAGCCGGAGGGCGCATTACACAGGCAATAAGCATACCTTCAGTTTTAAAATCGAACCCATAAAGATTTTCACCTTTAACTATTTTATCGATATCAACATTAGTGACATTGCTTCCAATTATCTTATAGTCTTTTACCTCTTTTAGTCTAACATCTTCAGGTATCTCAAGGTTTGCAGCTTCATTAACAACTTCGCCATAACTCAATGTTTCTCCTGCAGCATTACTAATAACACCTTCACTGGTGGTGCATTCAGATGGATCAACCCCCCATCTCTCCGCCGCCGCCTTAATGAGCATTTGTCTTGCTGTTGCCCCGGTCTCCCTTAAGGCATCCCAGCCAAATCTAATAGACTGGCTTCCTCCGGCCACCTGCCTGGTGTAATTATTGGTATCCAATACACCCTGCTTCACATAAACGTCTTTCCACGCCACGTCTAATTCCTCGGCAATTATCATGGGCATTGAGGTTTTAACTCCTTGTCCAACTTCAGGATTGGGTGAAAATATGGTCACTGCGCCATTATCTGCTATTTTAATAAAAGCATTAAAATCATTGTAGTTTAATTTTGCTAAATCAATTGAAGGTTTGGCATTTGGCTTACAGGCATTAAATAAGTTAAAACCAATTATTAATCCACCTCCTGCCAGGGAGCTGGTTTTCATAAAGGATCTTCTGCTAAATGTTATTGATGTTTTTTGTGTAGACATTTTGATTTTTTTTTGCTGGTTCACTATGCCATTTTACTGGCGGCTATTTCAACTGCTTTATAAATTCTTGTGTAAGACGCACATCTGCAAATATTACCCTGCATAGCATCTTTAATCTCATCTTCAGTTGGATTGGGATTGTTTTTAAGAAATGCTGAAGCAGTCATTATCTGCCCAGACTGGCAATAGCCGCATTGGGGAACATCCACCTCTTTCCAGGCTTCCTGAACAGGATGAGTACCGTCTTCAGAGAGACCTTCTATTGTGGTTATAGATTTTCCCTCTACCTGAGCCAAGGTTAAAGCGCAACTTCTGACAGCAATTCCATCAAGATGAATTGTACATGAACCACAAAGTGCAATGCCGCAACCATACTTTGTTCCTACGAGGTCTAAATGATCTCGTAAAACCCAGAGTAACGGGGTATCTTCGCTAACTTCAACTGACCTCGATTCACCATTAATATTTAATTGATACGTTGGCATATGTATGTTTTTTAGTGAGTAATTAGAATACTTCTTAAAGTTATCAAAATTAATAAGTATATCATGCCATTTAACAATTTGTTAAATGTTAAAAGATGAAGATTTATTTAATCCTTGTATTTTTTGTTTTCAATTCTCTTTAACAAACCATTACAATATATACTTACCGGTAAATTACAGAACATTAATGATTGATAATAAAATCATATCCCAAGTCAAGCTACAAAAATTTTAAATAAGGTTTTAACAAGATTTAACAAAGTTTTTAAATCCCTTCATAATTTTAAATAAAACTGGACGTTGTGCTGTTTGAACAACAACACTTATGAATATGAAAACTTATTTGAAGCTTCTATGCCTTTCTTGTATGGCTATCCTTCTTTTTTCTTGTGGAAATGCAGATGACGATGTAAATTTTAACATCAACGAGGGGGGGGCTCTTGGTTTAGGAAATCCTGTGGATCAATGCCTGGACCTTGGTGAAAGCGATCTTGTCTTATCTATTCAAGATCAATTTACAACCTTACCTGGTAAGGTATCCATTTTTTTTAAAGTCTCTGACAATATCGGAAATCCAGTACCGGGATTAACTGCGGAACAATTTACCATCTATGAACAGGGAAGAAATGACGAATGTTTTAATACCATATCTTCTTCTGAGTCTTTTGCCCGTATTTCACCTAATTCGCAAATTTTTAATAACAGTACTTTATTGGTACTCGACCTTAGTAATAGTGTACTTAGTAGTAGTTTGGATGAGTTAAAATCTGCAACGACCAGTTTCATAAATAATGTTATGCCAACAGTGGAAGAAGACTCCTTTAAAATGGCCATATATTGGTTTGATGGGGAAGATGAACTCCATTTATTGAATCCCTTAACCTCCTCCAGAGAAGAACTGATAGCTGCAATAGCTAGTATAACAGCTAATATAAGCAATGACCCATCAACAGATCTGTACGGTGCCGTTATTAAATCTGCTAACATCGCCTCTGATCTTCTCAACGATAGTACAGATAATAGTATTATTGGTGCTACTTCAGTTGTAGTTTTTACTGATGGCACGGACCAGGCTTCCAGATATAGCGAAGAGGAAGCCCTCAAGAAAGTGAATGAGGCTAATAGTAATATTTCTTTTTTTGCAATTGGTCTCGGATCTGAAATAGACACTGAAATACTAATGCAAATAGGTAAGACTTCCAGTGTTTTTGCGGGTAACAAAGAGGAACTTGAAACAACTTTTAATGATATTTCATCACGGGTTACTGAACAAGCAAATAGTTTTTATCTCTTTGAATATTGCACTCCAAAACGAGATGGTAGTGGTGAAAACAATCTGGCTATACAAGTTAATAATGGCAACCTGCAAGGGGCTGTGCAAAGTAAATTCGACGCTACAGGGTTTACGGGAGGCTGCCAATAAAAGACTTATAAAACACAATATTTAAAGAGGTGCTAATTAGCACCTCTTTTTTTTTGATGATGAAAATATAATTTATTAAAGTAGGGTTTTTGCCACTCCACTTGTTTTATATCAAGAAACCCCAATTAACTATTGCAACTTAAATATCATGTTAAAAATTAAAAAAATTGTTTAACGCTAAAAAGAAGAAATCATGCTTATAATTAACGAAATTATCCGTCAGAGTGCAATAGGATCTTTATCTAAATGGTACCAAAGTGTAGTTCTCCTAGTATTTTCAACAATAGTAGTTGCATTGTTTACAATGTTGGTAATCTTACTTGCAAATGCTTCCCAGCTTACTGCTAATTATAGTTATCTGTTCAACGGAAACATGTAACCATTGGAATAGACAAAAGAAGGTTTAAATTTTAGGACCTAAGATTAACTTAACCTACTTATATATCATAGCATTTACAAAGTCGCTATTACCAGTTTCTAAATCTATCAAAAAACCATTGACAACTGCTTTCTCAATTTTCTGATCTTTGGTAAGCAGAAAAGTTGGATTTTTACCAACGGAGAGGTTAAATTTTGGAACTTTATAGTTTGATGAAAGTATATTTAAAGGGATTGGTGAGCTTAAGATGTTTTCTTCTAGTTTTTCCACTCTAATGTAAGTAAATCCGGATTTTAATAATTCCATAGGATTCAACTTATTCAGGGCTTCAATTGATTTTACTGTATTTGGATATACTTTTCCCGGTTTAATTATATAGCCAGTGGCATCGAAAGTCTTATATCCATAATAAGTAGAAAGATCGCCCTGATCTATTATTCGGCTGCTATACCAAAAATCATTATGACCCTCCATATCCACCTCTGGTCTCTGTATACCTAAATCCAGGATATATTCTGAGCCCATCAATTCATAACTTATTCCCTCTATTTTTAAATCAAAAAGTTTGCGGTCATTTTCCGGTATTTTTTCATAATCTTCCAGGGCAATATCTTTATAATTCCCTTTAGCTATGGTATAAATTGCCGACAGAATAGAGACGTAATTCAACTTTCTTATTTCCTGTTTTTCGGCATCTCCGGGATAGCCACCAGATTCGATTAAAATTGTGCTTGTCCCCCACTTTTGAATATTATCTCCAAAAGCTCTCGGTTCAAAATCGTCGTTATATCTGCCAACCTGTCCCGGGGCATATTTCTGAATAATATTATTCATATAAACAATTACTTTCATAGCATTAGCTCTTACCTCATTTATATCTTTCTCATAATTATAAGCAGGCGCCAGATATGATATCGTAGCGGGTTTATTAGTTCGCTCGGCATTATAGTATGTACTTTGGTCATGAAGATTAAATCCGAAGTTCGCACTTAAACTGTCGCGAACTCTTTTAAGGGTTTTGCTTTCAGGAGATTGAAGTCTTAGTGCATCCCTGTTTATATCTACCCCAAGCGTATTTCTTCTTTTAAAGACTTCCGCTCCATCCGGGTTTAGCATGGGTAAAAAGTGAAGTCTTAAATTCTTAAATATTTCTTCTTTTTCATCTTTAAAGTCATCGCTATTCAAAAAATTTAAAATATCGAATATGGCTTGGGTCGCTGTTGGTTCATTACCGTGCATTTGTGACCATAAAAAGACATCGGTTTCACCTCTGCCAGTGCTAATAAGAGATAGTGTCCTGCCTTCAATTGAGCTACCAACATTAGTAACATCAAATTCAGGATTATTGCGGTATTTATTTACTATTGGTACTAACTGATGATGTTTAATTCGTCTTTTATTCAGAGTGGATTCATTGTAAGAATCATATGTCTCATACAGGGAATTTGTTATGTCCACGGGTTGAGCATATAGCTGAGTACTGATTATAATGAAAAGAAGTACGTACAGATATTTAATTGTCATTAGTTTCTGGGTTTTTTGGTAAAGGTTTAAAATTAAGGTTTTTGGTTGCTTTTCGCACTTTTTCCATAAAATCTTTACCCGGATCCGTTTTTACTGTTCTATAAGTTTCGTCTTTCTCGAGCCATAAAGGATGGTCTACAAAATTGGTATACTCATAATGTCCAATTAAATACTCGATTGGATATTTATTATATAAGTAGTCTACCAACCAAATATTTGCTTTTAACTGAGCCTTGGTCAAGGGTAACTCTTTAGTGCCTCCAATGTTTTCAATTCCTATTGCACAATGATTAAGCCCGATGACATGCCTTGCCATATTTGTTTCAGGCATCAAACTATAGATGGTTCCATCCCGGTCTACCATAAATTGTGAAGATACATTAAGTCCACTTACGTTTACTATATCGGGGCGCCAATCGGGTAAAGTCGGCGCGTAAAATGCCTGAAATGCTTCTTCCAGAGTAGGGATAACTGTCCAGTGTAATACAATCATTCTGGGAGAAATACCAGGAGATTCTTGTTGAAGCCCATAGCGTTCCAACAAATATTCACGAGTTAATTGCTCCCGCTCCTGATCAAAAACAATTGGTTTGTATTCAATTTCTTTAGAAGCCGAACAGGACAAAATAATAATTACTGAAAATGTAATGAGAAACTGTTTCATTAGTGCAGAAGGATAAATTTTACAATAATTATATTATTTCTTTAGAGTATCTATTAATTCTTCAGGGCTGAGCGAATATTGGATGGTAACTTCTTTAATTCCCCAATTCCTGGCTTTCTCAATATCTTCTCCCATATAAATATCTATTTTATTCTTCCATCGTATGTTCATTTTATCTTTAACAAGATAGATTCCGTCTAAACCATTAATTTTTACCTGGGTATTGTGATTAATTCCTTTGGCTAATAGATCACGAGATATCGCAATACACTTCATTCCCGGTTTAAGTGTATCTCCCCAAGCCCCAATGTTAGGCTCGCTCGAGGTTTGATAACTCACTGAATTATAAGCTGTAGCAGTAACTTCAACAGAATTCCAAATTAACTCCTTCTTTTCTTTATTTTGACTATTACAAGAACATAATAGAGTACCTAATAAAAAAGCAAAAAAAATTCTAACCATATTATTCAGTTTGCCTCAGTTTAACTTGTTCTTTAACACCATTATATCCACATTTTCCTCATTCCATTGCTTCGAAAAAGACTCGGGTACGGGTGTAAATATATAGGTGAATGAACTTAAAATGATGTCTTCATCTCCATCATTATCAACATCCCCGGTATCTATTAAGAACCATCTTCCAATATTGGAATCCTTAAAAGTATTTACGGAAAATTCAAAGTTAAGCTCGTTTTTATTTTCTAAAAACACAAATGATAAATCCGGATTGTTTTGATAATCAGGAAACGATGCTACCAGCGCAATATCTATATCTCCATCCTGATCGAAATCTAATGCTTCTAAGGCGGTAGCACCATTTAAAGGATAGAAGTATGCCTCTGTAAATGAATTTTTTCCATTGTTAATATGAATGCGCATTCCATGATATGGCTTGGGCACAAATGATTTGTCCGCATTATCCCCGTGCACCGTAATTATATCATCATCACCATCATGATCATAATCAATTATTTGAAACGCGCTGGTGCCATATACAGGACTAAAACGGATAACCTTTTCCGGGCTGAATTTTAAATCATTTTCATGATAAAGTATGGTAATCCCTTCATCACCCTGAGCAGTTAATACTACGAGATCTTCCTTGCCATCCTTGTCCATATCACGTATTTCAGCTTTTATTGCGCCAGGTTGATTTAAAAGTACATGCTTTGTAAAGCTTTCTTCTTTAGTACTTTTTTTAAAAAGTGAAAGCTGACCCTTTATGTCTCCAAATTCACTAACAATCAGTTCCTTCATGCCATCGTTGTCAAAATCATGAGCAAGCACATGCACCGGGCGATGGAGTGCTTCAGGAATAATCGTTATTGTGTCCGGATTTACTTCAAATAGCCTGCCAGATAATAGCTCACTAGGTCTTATACTTCCAATTGCAGCCACAATCATATTATCTCCATCTTCTTCTATAGACACCACCGGACTGCCAAATCTACCAATACGGGTGTTTTGATTAGCAGAAAAACTGTATTCAGATAAGTTGCCATAAATATCCCCCAGCATGAGTTTATTTTTATCTTTATTAAACTCCATATAAGTAAAAAATGCCCCTTTTGTACTATCAATAGAAATCCTGGTTGAAGTGAACTGGGATAATTCTTCTGGAACAACACTGCGCTGGTTTTTTGCTAAAGAATCTGGCGCATTTCTAATAATATATTCCTTTAGCAGTTCCCAATCCTTTTTATCAAGCATGGGTTTTCCCGGAAATATTCCGGTCTTAATAACTGCTTCCATTTCTACAAATGATAGTCCCTTATAGGGATTATAACCTGAGTCTCTTATCCCTAACCTTGCCCCCATTTCGGGAAGTATCTTCTCTGACCAAATATCCTTTGGTAAGCTATTAATTTCGGGAGGGATGTGGCAGCTGGCACAATAGGTTTCATAGAGGACCACTTCTCTATCCTTTTTTGGAGAGTTACAACCACAGAGCACTATGGATATACCAAATACCAGACTGCTGTATTTAAAGTTTTTAAAGAAATTATAACTATGGATCATAGAATGAAGATAGCCTTTACAACATAAGTTTCCAAAATAGTTGGCCTATGGAGGAAGAGGTACATAGGTTCTGTCTTTTGCCATCATTGGAAATGTCCTATTCTTCCATGCCTGCTTAGCATCATTAATTTTATTTTTGTCATGAGAGACAAAATTCCAGTATATATGTCGTTCCTCGCTAAATGGTTCTCCTCCGAATAATAATAAATGGGAATTGGCTTTGACTTTAATGTTGCAAACATCAGAAACTTTGGAGACCAGGATATTCCCTTTTTTAATTTCATTATCACAAGCCAGGATAGCACCTTCTACTATGCAAATTCCAATTTCACCATATAATTCGTTTGTTGTGTCTAACACATAATCTTCAACCGTCTTTATTTCTAACATAAATAAAGGCGAATGAACAGGTACAGGTGATGTCTTGCCGTAGCCATTGCCAGCTATTAATTTAAAGGTTGTACTACCACTATGCCATTGGGGAAGTTCATCAGAGCCAAAATGATTAAATTGGGGATCAATATCCTCTAAATGCTTAGGTAAAGCGATCCATATTTGATATCCATGGGCGACTGATCTTCTTCCATTCCTTAAATCAGCAGGGGTGCGCTCTGTATGGGCAACTCCCTTACCCGCTATCATCCAGTTTACAGAACCGGGTGTAATACGTTGCTTTGTACCCAAGCTGTCTTCATGCATGATTTCTCCTTCTAACATAAAAGTTAATGTAGCCAGTCCGATATGCGGGTGTTGATCAACATCCAAATATTTTTCTGGTCCTAAATCAGCTGGGCCCATATGATCAATAAAAATAAACGGACCGATCATTCGTTTTTTACGAAATGGTATCAGCCTTCCTACCAGGAAGTCTCCAATATCCCTGCTCCTTTCTGCAATTATCAATCCTATGTTAGACATCAATCAATTTTTATGTTCTAAATGAATGAGTTATTTAGAAAAAGTTAAGGTAATAAAATTCAGCAAAAAATTCTTCAAGTGAGCTTTGAAAGAAATTTAACTGTCATTAAATAATTGAGACTCCATTTTGTGATCACATAACAAGAAATGCTCTGTTTACCACAAATCTATGATAGCTCACAACAATAATTATATTTTCAGAAAGGTTGGCTGTATGTTTACAGTGTAAATAAGAAGAAGTTAATTTTTTCATTTTCATATAGTGTTCTCGTAAAAGAGTCCTGATCGTAAAGACAGGGCTCTTTTTAGTTTTTATAATATTCAATCTTATTGCTTACACGAAAATCTATAAACATCTTGTCCAGGAAAGCGTATTATCTAATATAAATGATCTTAGAATCAGAACGCTATATTGGATAAAGTTAAATTTGAAATTATGAGATTATTTTCTTGATTGCTGAAAAGATGTGAGCTAATAAAGGCTAAAACTTAACTACCAAGCCTATTATTATGGAATCCAATTATCAGTTCCAAAATCGGGTTTTCTTTTTTCTAAAAAGGCGTTTCTGCCTTCTTTTGCTTCTTCGGTCATATAAGCCAGTCTGGTGGCTTCTCCGGCAAAGACCTGCTGACCAACCATTCCGTCGTCTGTGAGATTCATTGCAAATTTTAACATTTTAATTGACGTGGGTGATTTTTCTAATATTTCCTGTGCCCATTCATAGGCAGTAACTTCTAATTCTTCATGTGGAATTACGGCATTTACCATACCCATTTCAAATGCCGCCTGCGCAGTGTAACTTCTTCCTAAAAAGAATATTTCACGGGCTTTTTTCTGACCAACCATTTTAGCTAAATAAGCGGAGCCATATCCCCCGTCAAAACTTGTAACATCAGCATCCGTTTGTTTAAAAATTGCATGTTCTTTACTCGCAAGGGTAAGATCACAAACCACATGCAAACTATGCCCTCCTCCTACTGCCCATCCTGGCACAACTGCAATAACTACTTTTGGCATAAAACGAATTAAGCGTTGTACTTCCAGAATATTCAGTCTGTGCATCCCATCGTCACCGACGTAGCCTTTTTGTCCCCTGGATTTTTGATCACCCCCACTACAAAACGCGTAGACACCGTCTTTAGATGAAGGTCCTTCAGCAGAAAGTAATATTACGCCTATGGAGGTATCCTCCTGGGCGTCATAAAAAGCTTCATATAGCTCACTTGTGGTTTTGGGCCTGAACGCGTTTCGTACATCAGGCCTGTTAAAAGCAATACGTGCAACACCATTGCTTTTTTTATAAGTTATATCTTCAAAAGTCTTAACGGTTTTCCAGCTTATTTTCATTTTAAAAGTATTTCTATGTACACAATAAAGATAAGACTTGTACAATTAATGTCCTTTCATTTTCTGTCTGTTCTTTATTGCTATATATTGTTCTTGGCTTCAATCCATTTGGATAAATATTTAGTACTCTGCAAAGTTTTATGTGCTAAAATGCCCCCAATAATATTGGTTGTTCTATGTTGATTCAGATTTCTATCTAATTCTATTATTTTCTTATTTAGGTTTTCTCCAAAAATTACTTTGTTAAAAAAATTATTTATCAAGTCTGTCCCTATATTTTGGGTTTCCTTCCATTTATACTTATTCTGGTAAAGTTCAATCGCGAGTTTAGAAAAGCTTATGGGTTCATCCTGGGTAAAAAGATTCAATTCATCGGCATTGCCTATTCCTTCGAGTCCGATAGATGTTGTAACAGAAGGTGTTCCGTTTATAAACCCATCCATCAGTTTTCCTTTTAATCCGGCGCCATATCGCAAAGGTACCAGGTTAAGCCTAGCCCCAGATAGTATAGAAGCCACATCACTTATCCATCCCTTAATTCTAAATCCTGTTTCAACACACTCCATTTTTCGAATTTTTTCCGGCATATAAGGGCCATAAATATGTAATTCTGATTCAGGTAACGCTTCCCTTATTAAAGGCCAAATGCTGGTGTTAAGCCATGAAATTGCATCTATATTCGGTGCATGTTTCCCGTTTCCTATGAAAACAAAGTGTTGTCTTTTAGCAAAGGGTGTCCAATTGCTAATAATACCTTCATTTAAGTGATCGTACATAAACGGCAGATATAAAAGTAAACTCTCATCTACCTTAACAATATCTTTTAGCAGTTTAATTTCAAATTCAGAAATAATCAAGGATAAATCTGATCGGAAAATACTCGCCAGTTCTCTTTTTGTAATATCCAGACTTAGCCATTCAGAGCTATTAAATTCTTTTTGAAAATAGCGGATTTTTTCTCTCGAGGATCTGAGCGAATGAAGGTCTTCAGTATCCAAAATCCGAAGCGCATTGGGTACATTTTCGGCTATCCTCCAACCAAATTGTTCCTCCATGATATACCGGTCGAAAACAACAATAGCAGGATTTAACCTCTGAGTAAATTCATCAAAACTATGATGGTTTAGCTTTATAGGTTGCTGATCAATACCATAGGCGGTTAAATTTTCGGAATAATCAGTAAAGGCTGCGGTACTGGCAAAAGTAATTTCAAATTTTTTTTCTAAAAACCAATGAATTAATTGCATCATCCTTATTCCTGCCGCCGTTGCCCTGGGTTCGGGCCACGTTAGTCCAAGAATCAATACTTTATTTGAATCCATAGCTTTATATACTGATAACTAATAACTATCCCCCTAATGCATTAATTAACATTACA
>Ga0316197_10001733_pt1 | contig 15513 bp, 13 predicted proteins | sample OudBiesiAoxic_MG_FD_204939 | JGI IMG/M metagenome (GOLD analysis project Ga0316197, IMG submission 204939) | Coastal sediment microbial communities from Oude Bieten Haven, Netherlands - site A oxic | ecosystem: Environmental > Aquatic > Marine > Coastal > Sediment | place: Netherlands...
CCTCGTTCGACATGCTGGTGGTGACACTTCTCGGCATGTGGCTGTTCGACATCCCGTTCAACGGCAACCCGGCGGTGTTCGCCCTGGGCGCGGCCATCTTCCTCTTCGTCGTGCTGGGCCTGGGGGTATTCATCTCGACGATCTCGACGACGGTCGGGCAGGCGATCCAGACGGCGTTCTTCTTCGTGCTGCCCCAGATCCTGCTCTCCGGGATGATCTTTCCCCTGGAGGCGATCCCGTGGGGGGTGCGGTGGATCTCCTACCTGCTTCCTCTCACCTACTTCACCGAGATCTCCCAGGGTGTGATGCTGCGCGGAGCGCCGCTGGACTCGTTGTGGCTGCCGTTCCTCGTGCTCACCGTCATGGCTGTCGTGGTGTTCGCCGGCGCCGTGCTTCGGTTCCGACGCTCGCTGGCGCCGGCCACGCCACACGCGCGACAGAAGGCGGCGGCATGACGGTCGGGGTCGAAGACGTCACCGTCCGGTACGGCGAGGTCACCGCGCTCGACTGTGTCTCGCTCGTCGCAGAGAGCGGCCAGGTGTCAGCCATCGTGGGCGGCGACGGCGCCGGCAAGAGCACCCTGCTGAAGACCCTCGTCGGGCGGGTGACGCCGGACTCGGGTCGGGTCGTGGCGCCGGGCGCCGACCGTATCGGCTACCAACCCGCCAGAGGCGGTAGCTGGCCCGACCTGACGGTCGCCGAGAACATGGCCTTCGTCGCCGGGATGTACGGGCTCAGCGAGGCCGGCGCAGCTCGTCGGACCGACGCTCTGCTCGAACGGGCGGGGCTGGCGCAGGCACGGGATCGACTGTCCAGCCAGCTCTCCGGCGGCATGCGGACCAAGCTGGAGTTCTGCCTGGCCATGGTCCACGAGCCCGAGCTCCTCGTGCTCGATGAGCCGAGTACCGGCGTCGACCCCGTGAGCCGGGTGGAGCTGTGGCGACTCCTGTCGGAGACGGCTGCCTCCGGCACAGCGGTGCTGATGGCCACGACGTACATGGAAGAGGGTGAGCGGTCCTCCTACGTGACCGTGCTGGAGAAGGGACGGATCCTGCTGGAGGGACCCCCGGCCGAGGTCGTGGCCGCCAGCCCCGGCGTGGTCTTCACGACCGAGAAGCCCACCCGGCCGGAGTTCTCCTGGCGGCACGCCGACGGGTTCCGCGAGTGGTGGCCGGTGCCCCCGCCGGACGCCAACCACCCCGTGGACGTCGACCTGGAGGACGTGACCATCGTTGCCGTGCTGCGTGGCGAGGCCGAGCCGGCACCCCAAGGGGGGTCCCAGTGAGCGCCCCCATGCTGGAGGCCAGCGCACTGACGAAAGACTTCGGCGAGACCAGGGCCGTCGCCGACGTGTCGTTCGACGTCCATCCCGGCGAAGTTGTCGGACTCCTGGGTGCCAACGGGGCCGGCAAGACCACCGCCATCCGCATGCTGCTGGGGCTGCTGGCCCCGACGAGCGGCAGCGCCCACCTGCTCGGTGCGCCGCCGTCGCTGCGCTCTCGCCGGGAGCTCGGCTACGTCCCGCAGGGCCTGGGTCTCTACCAAGAACTCACCGTGGCGGAGAACCTGGCCTTCGCCGCCCAGGCCTACGGCGGGCAGCCCGCTGAGCTCACCGGCGCCTTGGCCGACGCCGCAGACCGGCAGCTCAACGGTGTGCCGCTCGGCATGCAGCGGCAGCTCGCGTTTCTGTGCGCACTGCAGCATTCCCCCAAGGTGCTCGTGCTCGACGAGCCGACGTCCGGGGTCGACCCGCTGGCCCGAGCGCGACTGTGGGACACGGTGCGAGAGCAGGCCGACAACGGTGTCGCCGTGCTCGTCACCACCCACTACATGCAGGAGGCACGCCAGTGCGACCGGCTGCTGCTCATGTCGCGCGGGGCCGTCGTCGGACGCGGCTCGGAGGCCGACATCGTCGGCGACACCCGGGTCGTCCTGGTCGAGACGGTTGCCTGGCAGCGCGCCTTCGCCGCCCTGGACGAGGCGGGCCTGCCGGTGACCCTGGCGGGCACGGCCGTGCGTGTCGTGGGCGTCACTCCCGAACGCGTCGCACAGGTGCTGGGCGAGGCCGGTGTCGACGGGCGCCCCCTCCAGGCGACGGCCACCATCGACGAGCGCATGGTGCTCCTCGCCATGGCACCATCGACGACGTGACGTCCGCTCCGCGCGGCCGGCGGCCCGGCGGAGGTGACAGCCGCGCAGACATCCTGAAGGCGGCTCGCGAGCTCTTCGCTCGAGAAGGTTACGAGAAGGCCAGCATGCGCGCGATCGCCCGGCGGGCCAGTGTCGACCCGTCGTTGATCGTGCACTACTTCGGCAACAAGGAAGGGATGCTCAAAGAGGCCCTCGTGCTGCCGGTCAACCCGTCCCAGCTGCTGAGCGAAGGACTGGAAGGAGTACCCGACGAACGGGTCGGCGTCGAGCTCGTGCGGCTGATCCTCGGTGTGTGGGAGCAGCCGGCCGTCCAACCGATGCTGCAGAGCATGCTGCGCACGGCCATCTCTCACGACCTCGCCATGGCGATGCTGCGTCAGATGCTGCAGCGCACCGTGATCACGGCAGTCAGTCGGCTGGTGGACGACGGCTCCGGGCAGCAGCGGGCCGAGCTCGTCGGAGCCCAGATGGCAGGGGTTGCGCTCACTCGCTACCTCATCGGGCTGCCCACCTTGGCGGCCATGAGCACCGACGAGGTCGCCGAGGCCGTCGGTCCGGCCGTGCAGCACTACCTGACGGGAACCATCGCACCGTGACGTCGGCACACCCAGACCGTCAGGCGTCGACGGCGACCCGCGCCCCGAGCGCGATCAGGACGGCGCCAGAGGCAACCTCCATCCGTCGGCGAACCGTGGGCCGACGAAACCACGCCCCGGTGCGGGCAACACCGGCGGCCAGAGCGAGGTAGAGCGTCAGCTCGATGGCGACCTGGAGCAGCGCCAGGGCTGCCGTCGTGGCGAATAGCGGGGCATCAGCAGGCACGAACTGCGGGTAGAACGCGATCATGAACACCGCCGCCTTGGGGTTGGCCAGGTTCACAGCCAAGCCCTCCCCGAAGGCCCCCCACCACCCCCGTCGACGTGGTTCGCCCGGCACGGCGATCACCTCGGTGGCGGCACCCCGCTCGCGCCAGACACCCCATAGAGCCCGCCCGCCCAGGTAGACCAGCACACCGGCGCCGACCACCCGCAGCACGAGATAGGCCACCTCGGACGCGGCGACGAGCGCGGCGAACCCGGCCGCCGCCGCCAGCGCCCACAGGTAGAGCCCGAGCTCGATGCCGAGCACCGTCGGGATCGTCGCCCGAAAGCCCCGTATCGCGGCGCGACGCAGGATGAGCGCCATGGCAGGTCCCGGTGACGCCGAGATCAGGACCACGGCCAGCACGAACGCCGGCAGGCTCGCGACGAGCTCCACACGCGGAGACTACGACAGCAGGGCCTCGGTGAACGTCACGGCGAACGCACGGCACCACACGACGACACGCCAGCCCGCGCCCGCATCGACGCCGTCGGGCACGTCGTACTGCTGATCCCCGACGTTCCCTTTGAGCGCGCCAAGGTCGGTGAAGCCCTCGACCGAGCCGTCCGGGGCGTCCGCCGGCACGAGGTAGACGAAGAGGTCGGGGCCGTTGTCTGTCGCGAACTCGGTCAACGTGACGACCGTGCCCTCACCTGTGTCGACCAGCGTGGCCGTTCCCTCGCCCGGGTGATCGCGCGTTTCGAACTCGCCGCTAGCGACTCGCTGCGGGCCGGCTGCTTCGGCGACCGGGTCCTCGGTGGGCTCGCCTGAGGTGGCGGTTGATTCGGCGGTCGGGGTGCTGACCACGACGACCTCTTCGTCCACCACGTCGTCAGTGATCAGGGGCAGCCCCAGCACCACGCCGGCACCGCCGGCGACAAGCACGTAGACAGCGCCCAGCGGAACGACCAGCTCGCGGCGGCGGCGCGCCACCAGGAACAGGCCAGCGGCCAGCACCAGGAAGAAGACCGAGGTCAGCGCAATCGCCATCACGTCACTGCTCGCCAGACGCCCCAGCACGACGATGCCGCCGACCATGATCACGCCGAGCAAGACGGCCAGGGTGAGGCGCGCCCCGACCCCGAGTCGCGACGACGGGCGGGCGGGGGTGGATGTGTCGGTCATGCCTGCCTCAACACGCCGTGCGGGTGCTGACCTTCCGCACCCGAGGTTTCGGACTTCTTACAGTGGTGTCATGACCAACCAGGTGCGGCACCCGTTCCGGACTGCCGTCGAGGGCCGTGACATCGACACGATGGTGGCTCTCCTCTCCCCCGACGTTCACCTGTACTCCCCCGTTGCGTTCCGTCCCTTCATCGGCCACGAACAGGTACGCGAGCTGTTCACCCACCTGCTGGAGGTCTTCGAGGACTTCCGCTACGTCGACGAGCTCGCTGGAGACTCCTCGCACGCGCTCATCTTCCGCGCACACGTCGGCGACGTGCAGATCCAGGGCTTGGACCACATGGTCATCAACGACGACGGCCTGGTCACCGAGTTCACGGTGATGGTTCGTCCCCTGTCTGCGGCGCTCCGCCTGGCCGAGACGATGGCCCCGCGAGTGGCACACCTGAAGGGCTGATCAACGGCTCACCGCACGCTCACGGGCTAACCTGTGGATAGCCGCAGCAGAGCCGACAACACAGAACAACACAGACACGGGGCTCGCGGTCGACCACGAGAGGCGGGCTCATGTCCTTGTACGCGGAGGAGCGGCAGCAGCGGATCCTGACCCAAGCGCGCGGTGACGGGCGGGTCGAGGTGGCGTCACTGTCGGCTGAGTTCGGGGTCACCCAGGAGACCGTTCGGCGCGACCTCGACCGCCTGGAGCGCCAGGGGCTGCTGCGCCGCGTCCACGGGGGGGCCATTCCCAGCGGTCACCTCAGCTTCGAGCCGGGGCTGAGCCAGCGAGACGCGCTCGCCTCCAGCGAGAAGTCGCGCATCGCCCGCGCTGCGGTCTCGCTGCTCCCGCGCGAGGGAACGCTGCTGATCGACGCAGGCACGAGCACCGCTCGGCTCGCCGCTGCGCTCCCCGAGGACTCCGAGCTCACCGTGGTGACCAACGGCCTGCCTATCGCCACGGCGCTGGCCAGCCGTCCGGCAATCACGGTGCACCTCATCGGCGGCCGTGTCCGGGGACGCACCCTGGCCACCGTCGACACGTGGGCGCTGAGCACGCTGACCGCGCTCAACGTCGACGTCGCGGTGCTCGGAACCAACGGAATCTCGGTCGAACGGGGACTCACCACCCCTGACCTCGCCGAGGCCGGGGTGAAGGCCGCCATGGTGGCCGCCGGACGGCGAGTGATCGTCCTGGCCGACTCCAGCAAGGTGGGTCTCGACCAGTTCGCCCGGTTCGCCGAGCTGACGGACGTCGACACCCTCGTGACCGACGCCGGTATCACGGCCGCCGACCACGAGGCGATCACCACGGCCGGTCCCCACGTCGTCGTCGCCTGACGGCCGAACCCGGGCAGCGAGCCTCGACGCAACGTTGAGGCTGGCTCGTTCGCGCCCGAGACCGGCCGACGAAACCATGGATGCACAGAGGTATACAGAAATACTCTCTACGACACTGTTGACATCACCTGTATTTGAGAGTAGAAAACAACTAACAACAGAGACTCGCAGATCAACCGAACGGAGGCGGGCGTGATCGTCACCCTCACCCCGAACCCCAGCCTGGACCGCACCATGGCGGTAGACGCCCTCACACCGGGCGAGGTGCTGCGCGCGACATCCAGTCAGCTCGACCCAGGTGGCAAGGGCGTCAACGTGTCCCGGGTACTCGCCGCGCACGGCGTCCCCACGTTGGCCGTCATCCCCGCGGGCGGCTCCGAGGGCGCCCAGCTCGCCGAGCTGCTCGCCCCTTCGGGCGTCCCCGTGGTGAGCGTCCCGCTGTCGTCACCCACTCGGAGCAACGTCGCGCTGGTCGAACCAGACGGAACCACGACCAAGGTCAACGAGCCCGGCCCGGAGCTGTCGGCAACCGAGATCGTCGCGATGCAGGAGCGACTCGTCTCCTTCGCCCGCTCTGCCGAGTGGGTGGTGCTCTCGGGCAGCCTTCCGCGTGGCGTGGCCGACGACTTCTACGCCGAGATCATCTCGCGGGTTCACGAGGTGGGACATCGCGTCGCAGTGGACACCAGCGGTCCCGCGTTGCGCGCCGCCGTCGAGTTGGGGCCAGACCTGATCAAGCCCAACGCCGAGGAACTGGCCGAGCTGACCGGTAGCCCCGCGAACACCTGGGGTGACGTAGCCGAGCAGGCCAAGAAGCTGCGCGGCAACGGCGTGGGCACCGTCCTGGTGAGTCTCGGCGAGGACGGCGCTCTGCTCGTCGACGCCGACGGGGTCACCCGCGCCTACTCCCCGCCCGTCGAGGTGCGATCCACGGTCGGAGCCGGCGACTCCACTCTGGCCGGCTTCCTGGCCGCCGGCGCCAACGGCCCCGAGGCACTCCGAACTGCGGTCGCGTTCGGCACGGCAGCCGTCACCCTTCCCGGCAGCGCCATGCCGGGACCCACCGACGTCCACGTCGACCTGATCGTCGTGGAGCACAACCCAGACATGTCCCACCAGCTGAAGGGAGGGGTGGCATGAGTGCCACCACCGACAACACCGCACTGATCACCGCCGAGATGGTCGACCTGGATGTTCAGGCGACAACGAAGGACGAGGCCACCCGCCACCTCGCCGAGCTGCTCGTGGCAACCGGACGGGTCAGCGACCTGGACGGATTCCTCGCCGATGTCCGGGCCCGCGAGGCACAGATGGCGACGGGTCTGGAAGGCGGCATCGGCATCCCGCACTGTCGCTCCGAGCACGTGACCGTACCGACGGTGGGGTTCGGCAAGTCCGCCGACGGTGTGGACTACGGCGCTGCCGACGGGCCGGCGCACCTCATCTTCCTCATCGCCGCGCCCGCCGGCGCCGACAGCGACCACATGAAGATCCTGGCGGCCCTGGCCCGGCGTCTCGTACGACAGGAGTTCAAGGACAACTTGCGAGCGGCGAGCGACCCGGCTGCCGTCGCCGACTACATCCGCACGGAGGTGACCCCATGAAGTTCGTAGCCGTCACGTCATGCCCAACGGGCATCGCACACACCTACATGGCTGCCGAGTCCTTGGAGCAGTCCGCAGCTGCGGCAGGACACGAGATCGTCGTCGAGACGCAGGGAGCCGGAGGTGCCGAGCGCATCGACCCGGCCACGATCGCCGCCGCCGACGCGGTGATCTTCGCCGCTGACGTCGAGGTCCAGGCCCGGGAGCGCTTCGCTGGCAAGCCGACTGTCACCAGCGGCGTCAAGGGCGCCATCAACAACGGTCCCGCCCTCATCGCCCAGGCTGAGGAGGCTGCCCGGTCGGCCCCGGTCGCAGCCACCGCTCCGGCCGGAGCGCCGGCCGCCGCGGGAGCCGGCGGTGGCGGACCTGAGCTCGCCAGCAAGGTGCAGGACGGTGACAGCTGGGGCACCAAGTTCCGCCAGTGGCTGATGACGGGCGTCTCGTACCTGATCCCGTTCGTGGCCGCCGGCGGTCTGCTCATCGCGCTCGGCTTCGCTCTCAACACGATCGCCGTGGGCGACCAGGGCTACCTCGTCACCGAGGCGCCCCCGGTCACCGAGCAGTTCTCCGTCACGAGCCTGAGCGACTGGGCGGCCCTGTGCTTCCAGATCGGCGGACTCGCGTTCAGCTTCCTCGTCCCCGTCCTCGCCGGCTTCATCGCCTTCGCGATGGCCGACCGTCCCGGAATCGCTCCCGGGTTCGCCGCCGGTGCCGTCGCTGTCGCCGTCAACGCCGGGTTCCTCGGCGGCATCATCGGTGGTCTGCTCGCCGGCGCCATCGTCATGTGGCTGAAGAAGGCAAAGCTGCCCTTCGCGCTGGCCGGAGTGTGGACGGTCGTCGCCATCCCGCTCATCGCCTCCTTCGCCGCCGGCGGAGTCATGTTCCTGATCCTGGGCAAGCCGATCGCCGCCGCGATGGAGGCGATGACCAGCTGGCTCGAGGGCCTGTCCGGGGCCAACATGGTGCTGCTTGGCGTCATCCTCGGCCTGATGATGGCCTTCGACATGGGTGGGCCGGTCAACAAGGTCGCCTACTTCTTCGCGGTCGGAAGCCTGACGACCGCCCTGGACTCCGGCACGACCACCGGCCTGCAGATCATGGCTGCCGTCATGGCCGCCGGTATGACCCCGCCCCTCGCGCTGGCGCTGGCCGCCGCCGTTCGCCCGAAGCTGTTCACGCCGTCCGAGCAGCAGAACGGCAAGGCCGCATGGCTGATGGGGGCATCGTTCATCACCGAGGGCGCGATCCCGTTCGCCGCCTCTGACCCGCTGCGCGTCATTCCTTCGCTGATGGCCGGCTCGGCCGTGGCCGGCGGCTTGGTCATGGCCTTCGGCAGCGAGCTGCAGGCCCCGCATGGCGGCATCTTCGTCGTGCCGTTCATCAGCAACCCGTGGCTGTACCTCGTGGCGATCGCGGCAGGCACCGCGATCAGCGCTGCGCTGGTGATCGCCCTGAAGAGCACCAAACGGGCAGAGACCCAGCTGGTGCAGGCCGAGACGGCTGCCGGGATCCCGGCCACTGTCTGACCCCCAGACTGCGGTGGTGGCTGTGACCGGCGTCGGTCGCAGCCACCACCGCAACCATGCGGATGCCGCGACCGAGAGGACAACATGACACTGCTCTACCTGGTACGACATGGCGAGACCGAGTGGAGCCGGTCGGGTCGGCACACCTCTCTCACCGACCTCGACCTCACCCAGCGCGGAGTCGAGCAGGCCCGGTCACTGCGCGCCCAGCTGGACCCAGCCGACTTCGGCCTCGCCCTGGCCAGCCCTCGGCTGCGCGCCCAGCGCACGGCCGGCCTCGCCGGCTTCGACGACGTCCAGACTGATGACGACCTCGCCGAGTGGCACTACGGTCAGTACGAGGGCCTGACCAGCGTGGAGATCCGCGACCGCTACCCGGGCTGGCGGATCTGGTTCAACGGCTGCGTCGGCGGGGAGTCCGCCGAGGACGTCCGAGCGCGTCTGACGCGCGTGGCGGCCCGAGTGCGCGCCTCCGGTGTCGAACGCGCGATCTGCTTCGGGCATGGCCACGCCCTGCGGGTGCTGGCGTTGGCATGGCTGGACTTCCCGGTCATGTTCGGTCAAAGCTTCCCGCTCGACGTGGCCAGTGTGTCGATCCTGGGCCACGAGAAGGAGTCGCCGGCCGTCCTGCGCTGGAACAGCTGACGACGCCGCAGTCCGAGCGATGAACCCGCTCATCCGCGCACAGCGGCCAGTGCCGTGCGAATCCTCTTGCTTGAGACGGGTCGCGGAGTGCCGAGCTGCTGGGCGAAGACGCTGACTCGCAGCTCCTCCAGCATCCAACGGACCTCGACGACGTCCGCATCCCCTCGACGCCCACGCGACATGGCCTCCACAGCATCCATGTAGTCATCCTCGACCTCGTGCACCGCCGCCATCCGCTGCGCGTCCCGGACCGGGTCAGTCGGCAGCACGTCCAGGCGTCGCACCATGCCTCGCAGATAGCGATCGACGTCGAGCAGGCGGCCCCGCCCCACGTGGCTGACGAACCTGTCGTGCACGAGCCCCTGCATCTGCGCCTCGAGGTCGTCGCGCACCAGTGATCCGGCCTGCAGTGCCGCTGTGCGCAGCGCCACCTGGTGCGCCACCGAGAGCAGCTGCGCGACCACACGCACAACCTCGACGCACTCGTCCTGCAGATCGGCACGCACGGCGTCACGCAGGCGCACGTAGCCAGCCTCGTCCCACGGCGCACCACCGCTGCGGTCCACCAGATCGTCCACCGTCGCGGCCACCGCGTCGTCGAGCAGTGCCGGCACCGATGGGTAGGGATTGTGGCCCAGCGCGAGCTTGGTCCGCCCGTCCAGCCGGCGCACGACGCCTCGCACCGGGGACGGCAGGTCGAGCATGAGCAGCCGTCGGACGCCGCGTGGCATCGCTCGACGCTGCTCGTCGGCAGTCGCCAGCACCCGCAGCGTCACGCTCTCGCCGCTGTCGACCAGCGAAGGGAACCCGGTGACGCGCCCCCCTGGCCGGTCGACGTCGATCCGAGCCGGGATCGATCCGACACTCCAGGAGGTGAGCCCGTCCCGCTCGATCCTGGGGGCCGCATCGGCCAGCGCTGCGCGGGTGCGAGGGGCGAGTGCCTGCTGCAGCCGGGCCAGGTCGCGGTCCTCCCCCACCAGGCGCCCCCTCTCATCCACCACCCGAACCAGCACCCGCAGGAATGCCGGCACCTTGTCCGTGTCGATGTCCGTCGGCGACACGACGGGACCCGCGAACGACGTCAGTGCCGCTGCCACCGCATCGGTCAGCAACCCTCGGGGCGGGCCCAGCCGATCGACGACGGCCGCGGCATAGTCCGGGGCGGGGACGAACGAGCGACGCAGCGCCTTGGGCAGGGCCCGGATCATCGCCTGGACGAGCTCGGCGCGCACGCCCGGGACCTGCCAGGAGAACGTCGCGGCGTCCAGACGGTTGAGGACCGCCAGGCCGACCGTCACCGCTACGCCGTCGAGGGCGGCGCCCGGCTCGAACCGGTAGGTCACGGGCAGCACCAGGTCGCCGACGAGCCATTGGTCCGGGAACGCGTTCGGATCGACCGTCGTGGGTGACGACCGGGTGAGTTGCTCCCGGGTGAACGTGAGCAACTCAGGTTCTTTGTGTCGATGCTTCTTCCACCAGGAGTCGAAGTGTCGACCGGACACCACCGTAGCCGGGATGCGCTCGTCGTACAGGGCGAACAACCCGTCGTCGTCGATGGTGACATCGCGGCGCCGAGCGCGATCCTCCAGGTCGGCCAGGTCGGCCAGCGTGGCGGCGTTCGCCCGGAAGAAGTGGTGACGGGTGTCCCAGTCGCCCTCGACGAGTGCGTGGCGAATGAACAGCTCGCGGGAGAGCACCGGGTCGACTCGTGCGTAGCCGACAGCTCGGCCCGCGACGATCGGCAGGCCGTACAGCGTCACCTTCTCGGTCGCCACGACCGAGCCGCGCCGGCGTTCCCAGCGCGGCTCGCTGTAGGAACGCCTCAGCAGGTGCTCGGGGGCGACGGCCTCGATCCAGGACGGGTCGACACGCGCGACGTCCCGAGCCCAGATCCGCGTGGTCTCCACGAGCTCGCCGGCCATCACCCACCGCGGCGGCTTCTTCACCAGGGCCGAGCCCGGGTTGATGGCGAACCGTGCACCGCGCGCGCCGATGTACTCGCGCCTGGTCTCCTCCCACGCCCCGACGTGGCTCAGCAGTCCGGCCAGAAGGGCCTGGTGTACCCGGTCGGGATCGGCGCGCTCACCCTTGTCGGCGCGCAGGTTGGGCCGCGCCGGCACCTCGATGCCCAGCTCGCGGCACGCGCGCCGCAGCTGGGTCACCAGGTCCTGCCACTCACGGATCCGCAAGAAGTGCAGGTACTCCGCGCGACACATCCGCCGGAACCGGCTGCCCGACATCTCGCGCTGCCGGTCCTGCAGGTAGGCCCACAGGTTGAGATACGTGAGCAGGTCTGAGGACGGGTCCACGAATCGCCGGTGCGACAGCGACGCCTCGTCCCGTTTGTCGACCGGACGCTCCCGCGGGTCCTGGATCGACAGGGCTGCGGCGATCACGAGCACCTCCTGCACGCAGCCCAGCCGGTCGGCCTCGAGCACCATGCGACCCAGCCGAGGGTCCACCGGGAGCCTCGCCAGGCGCGTCCCGATGTCGGTGAGCCCGGTGCTGGCCGCCGAGCGGTCGAGGGCGCCCAGCTCGTCCAGCAGGGCGATGCCGTCTCGAAGGTTGCGGCGGTCGGGCGGGTCGATGAAACCGAACGCATCCAGATCGCCGAGTCCGAGCGCTGCCATCTGGAGGATGACCGCCGCCAGGTTGGTGCGCAGGATCTCGGGCTCGGTGAACTCCGGCCGCGCCAGGTAGTCGGCCTCGGAGTACAGGCGCAGGCAGATGCCATCGGCGACCCGGCCGCAACGGCCCTTCCGCTGGTCGGCCGAGGCTTGCGAGACCGGCTCGATCGGCAGTCGCTGCACCTTGGTGCGCACCGAGTAGCGCGAGATGCGCGCGGTGCCGGCGTCCACGACGTAGCGGATGCCGGGGACGGTCAGGGACGTCTCGGCGACGTTCGTCGCCAGCACGACCCGTCGCCCGCCCTGCGGCTGGAACACGCGGTGCTGCTCGGCCGTCGACAGCCTGCCGTACAGGGGCAGCACGTCGGTGGTCGCCGGAAGGTGCTCGCGCAGCGCGTCGGCGGTGTCGCGGATCTCGCGCTCACCCGACAGGAAGACGAGCACGTCGCCCGCCGGCTCGCCGGCCAGCTCGTCGACGGCGTCGATGATCGCCTGCACCTGGTCACGCTCATCGTCGGCCGCGTCGTGGCCGGGGCCGAACGGCCGGTAGCGCAGCTCGACCGGGTACGTGCGGCCGGAGACCTCGATGACCGGAACCTCGCGGCCGAGGACGGCGGCGAAGTGGTCGGCGAAGCGCTGCGGATCGATGGTGGCCGAAGTGATGACGAGACGAAGGTCGCGACGAACCGGGAGGATCTCCGACAGGTAACCGAGAAGGAAGTCGATGGTGAGGCTGCGTTCGTGGGCCTCGTCGATGATGAGGACGTCGTAGCGGCGCAGCAGCCGGTCGCGGGAGATCTCCGCGAGCAAGATCCCGTCGGTCATCAGCGTGAGCCGGGTGTTCTTCGACGTGCGGTCGCCGAAGCGGACCCGCGAGCCGACGACCTCGCCGGGTGTCGTGCCCACCTCCTCGGCGATCCTGTCGGCCACCGTTCGCGCCGCCAGCCGTCGCGGTTGGGTGTGTGCGATGCGACCGCCGCCGCGCTTGCTCGGGTCGCGCTGCTCGTCGAGGAGCGCCATCGCGATCTTCGGCAGCTGAGTCGTCTTGCCCGATCCGGTCTCGCCGGCGACCACCAGCACCTGGTTCGTCCTCATGGCTGTCGCGATCTCCGTGGCCCGTGCAGCGATCGGTAGCTCGACCGGAACGCAGAGATCGAGCTGGACGGCGGCCATAGACCCCTAGTATCGAACCACCATGTCGTGGGTGACGCAGGACGTCAGCGAGGGGCTCGCCGAGCTTCTGCCGACGGCACTGCTGGAGATGTCGATTCTGCTCGGGGCCGCCGTTCTTGTCGGCCTGCTGGCCCAGCGGATGCGGCTACCGCTCACCGTCGTACTGGCCGTCGCGGGAATCATCGCCACACAGCTCGGGATCGACCTGGCCTTGGTCGAGGTGCTCAACGGCGAAGGCTTCCAGGAGCTCCTGGTCAACTTCTTCCTTCCGATCCTGGTGTTCGAGGCGGCCCTTGGGCTGTCGACGCGAGAGTTCATGCGCAACCTGGTGGCCATCACGGCGCTGGCCACGGTCGCCCTGCTCATCTCGACCGTGCTGGTCGGCTACAGCCTGGTGGCGACGCTGGCGGTGCCCGTCGCTGCAGCTCTGCTCTTCGGTTCTCTCATCTCCGCGACCGACCCGGTGGCCGTCGTGGCCGTGTTCCGTGACCTCGGGGTGTCGCGCCGCCTGCTGACGCTGGTCGAGGGCGAGAGCCTGCTCAACGACGGTGTCGCCATCGTCCTCTACAACATCCTGCTCGCCGTGGCCCTGGGCACCGCCAGCCTTCGCACGGGACCGGCCGTTGCCGAGTTCCTGGTCGTCGCGGCCGGAGGCCTGCTCATCGGGAGCCTCGTGGGGACGGCGGCTGTGCTGCTTCTTCCGTTGCTGTCGCGCCTGCCCGCCGCCGCCCTCTCCGTCGCCGTCGCGTTCGGCTCGTTCGTGCTCGCCGAAGCGGTTCTCGGCGTCTCCGGCGTGATGGCGACCGTTGCCGCCGGCATCATCGTCGGCGGCATGCTCGAGAGTCGGGCAGACAACACGGTTCGCGACCTGCTGCATGAGCTGTGGGAGTCGCTCGGCTTCATCGCGAACGCGCTGCTCTTCCTCTTCATCGGCCTGGTCGTGGATCTCGACCTGATCATGGACAACCTCGGCGTGATCGCCATCGCCCTGCTCGCGGTGCTGATCGCCCGCCCACTCGCCGTCGTCCCCGTCGTGGCATTCCTGGAACGCTTCGCGCACATCCCCCGGGTGGGCCACCGCAGCACCGTCATCGTGGTGTGGGGAGGGCTGCGGGGTGGCGTAGCGCTGGCCCTCGCCCTGGCGCTACCCACCGAGCTGCCCGAACGCGATCTGTTCATCGCGATGGCGGCCGGCGTCGTGCTCGGCACCCTGCTGATCAACGCCACCTCGTTGCCGTTCGTACTGCACTTCTTGCACCTGGACGAGCCACGCCGCTCCGACCAGCACCTCGTGGCGCTCGCCCGGCTCATGGCGATCAAGGCGGCCCGCGACCGCCTCGACGAGCTCGACGTGCACGACGAGCTGGTGGCCGCCCACCTCGACGTCGCCGACGTCGACGCCCACGAGCAGCTGCACATCGCCGACCTCGAGCAGTCAGAGCAGGTCGAGGTGCTCGTCATGCGCGGTCTGCACATCGAGCGGGAGACCTACCAGGGACTGGCCGACGCCGGTCTGCTGCGGCCGATTGCCACGCGCACGTTGCTCTACGAGATCGACGGAGAGATCGAGGAGGCCCACCGTGGTGGACTACGCGTCGACGCGGCCCGCCGGGCGAACCTGCCGTGGTACGCCCGGGCGCACCGGCGCCTGCTGACGATGCTGCCGGAACCGCTGGGCGAGGACATGCGCGACATCCGCTACGCCGAGCTCAGTGCTCGCCAGCTCGCAGCCAGGCGTGCCGCGGAGGAGCTGGGCCGGTTCCGAGAGCTGCCCGGTGTGGACGACGACCTTGTCCAACAGGCACGCGAGGTCTTCCAGCACTGGGAGCGCAAGGCCCGCATCAGCCTCAACGACATGGAGGAGCGCGCCGGCGTGGATGTCCGGGTCATGCACCGACGCCAGGCACGTGCCCTGACGAAGATCGCTGCCATCGGCGCTCTGCGTGAGCTGTCCGACATGGGCATCGTGTCCGGGGCCGTCGCCGAGGGTGCCGCCGCACGCATCGAGGCTGAGATCGAGTCAGCCGGGCGCTGAAGGCGTGAGCCTCCGAGCCCACGCCGATGCGCCAAGGACTCAGCCGCCGGTCAGGCTCTTGCGGGCGGTGTCCTTGAACTCGCTCATGAACAGAGTGCGGATGGCGTCGCTGTCGAGCGCTCCGTCGACGCCGACGAGTCCGCCCTTGGCGAGCCTGATGCACACCACGGTCCACGCCTGACCCATCGACCAAGTGAAGGCAGAGGCGACGCTTGCACTGATCGCTCCACCGACCATGCTCCCCACCCCGGGCACCATCTTCAGTAGGTTCGCGACTGCACTGCGACCCGCTGTTGTCGCGGCAGCGGTGGCAGCCAGCGAGGCGGTCACGGCCCGGTCGAGGTTGATGTCGTAGATGTGGGAGACGCTCGCCATCATCGTGAGCTGAATGGGCACCAGAATCGCGGCATCGGAGAACGGGATGGGCGTCG
>Ga0316197_10001734_pt1 | contig 15510 bp, 14 predicted proteins | sample OudBiesiAoxic_MG_FD_204939 | JGI IMG/M metagenome (GOLD analysis project Ga0316197, IMG submission 204939) | Coastal sediment microbial communities from Oude Bieten Haven, Netherlands - site A oxic | ecosystem: Environmental > Aquatic > Marine > Coastal > Sediment | place: Netherlands...
ACACTTTTTACAGTAAAATTGTCCCTGTCGTAAGCTGTATTAATGCTCAACACATTGATGTTTGAATAGCCTAATTGATATAATAGCATCCAGGCATTGTTCGCTGTATCCGGATTTTCGCCATATAATATCACCCGTTTACCACTATCCAGGCTGTTTGATATCAACTCCATAGATTCGGTTTCAAGAAACTGACTGGTGGCTATGTTCACGGCTCCATTTATATGGCCCTTCGAGAATTCGAAATTATTTCGACTATCAACTAGTAAATAATCAGCGGGTTTTAAGGCTTTAAAATCGGCCATACTCATTACATGGTTCTGATCAACAATGGCCTCAAGGGTTTTACCGGCACTGGTAACAAAATTGAATTTTGGCCTTTTATAAGTCAATACGGCAATTACAATGACCAATAAAAACAATACGGCTGAGATGGATATTCGCTTTGTTTTTTCTAACTCTTTCATGTTCGTTATATTTTATGGATTCAGAAATGGTACGCTGTGATTAACAGCCGCCTTCTGGTGCTTTTTTCTTTTTTTTAGGCTGGGTAACCACTTTTTTGGGCTTGGCCTTTCTAATGACTTTCTGTTTAATTTCTAATGTATCATTTGCCACGCCAAAATACCTTCCAGCTGCCATCCTGAATGAATAGAGATCAAAGGCGTCCTGAGACATGGTCTGGCTGGGGTATTTGGGATGAATGATGGTTTTGAACCATTCGTTGAGACCTCCCTGCAGTACATAAAGGCGTTGATATCCCATTCTGTTTCCCATCATCCATACCTCATCCGCGAGGAAATGATCATTTGAGAACAGTACGATATCATAGACATCCTGATTGAGGTAAGCGTTGAGGTTTTCATCAAACACCTTATCAAGCGGAATATTCACGGCATCTGGCAAGGAAAACTCCTGATAGGCTTCTGCTGACCTTGTGTCAATAAGGATTAAGGACGGATCCTGACTGATCATTCTTTCAGCCAGTATATCAGTGCTGATATATCTTTCGTTGCTCAATATGTTTTTTACGAATAATTCGGGTTTGATACCCTCATGTTTATCATGCTTGGGTATCAATACCAGACCACCAGCCAAAATAAGCAATATCAGCGCCAGAAGTTGATAACGCCTTTTGATCAGGATTTTTTTAGTTTTATATTTTGCTGACATAGTTGTAGATTTTAATAGAATACTTTTTTGACCCTTTTGCGTATGATATCTGAAACAAAGAACGCCAGAAGAGCAAGGACAGTAAAGATGAGGATGATCCAGTAGGGTGACACATTAAGGGTTTCGTCCATGGTAACATGTCCCATGTTGGATTTTTCAAACAAGGGTTCCAGAAAGGAAAACATTTCTGAGAATATCAGGATACCTATAAAGAGGCCTGCGGTATATACGATCCCGTCAATCTTCCCTATGGCTACTGCGCATAAGCTGGTGCCGGGACAAAAACCTCCCGCCAGGAAACCGACCCCCATGATTATACCGCCAATGATGGCGCCATATAGATAGAGTGGCTGAATGTATAGCTGACTCATGTCTATCCAGTTGAGATAATCCATATAAAAGAGCCCTATAAGCGCTACAATACAGGCGGTCAAAAAGACCTTTAATACGGCAAAGTCATAGCCATAGAATACACCTGCCAGTTTTCTCGAGGAAGAAAACCCCGATGACTCTAAAATAAATCCGAAGGCCATTCCGATGAGTATGGCAATTACAAAATTCCATTCAACGGAGATTAATTCATTAGGAATAATAGGTCCCATATAGTTGTTTTTAAATTATTAAATCCAATTTTTTCTAAAGAAATAAGCCACTAGATAACCCGTTCCAAAAATGGCGACCATGGTTACAAAGCCCGCTGTTGCGAGGACTGATATACCGCTAAGTGCAGCACCACTTGTGCAACCCCTGGCAATTTGAGCTCCGAAACCGAACAAAATACCGCCGATCAGGGCAAAGACCAACCTTCTGTTTTTGGTAATTTTAGGGGAGTGTTGCGTTCTTAGTTTAATACGCCCGGTTAACGCGCCTGATAAAAAAGCGCCAAGCAATACTCCAAGGGCTTCATAAACGAGCCAATTGTTTAACGGGGAGGTATCGTCATTGGTGAACTTGCTGTAATAGGTATTGTTTTCTGAATGATCCGGGGAAACGGTTTGAACAACGGTGACCACACCACTTTTTAGTGCCCCGCTGGCACCCAGCCCTCTTCCTGTGATATAAAAGGTGACTATGATGAGTAGACCCAATAAAAATCCACCAAAATATGGATTCCAGTATACGTGTCGGTTTTGCTTCTTTTTCTTATTCATGTTTCCTAGTATAGATATCTTGTTATTTGTCCGGCTTCAATCATGACCATTCTAAAAATGAGCCCACCCATTAAAATCAAAAGGGCCGGGATGGCAACAGGCACTCTGTATCCCATCAGCTCAAAACCTTCGAGAAGGGCAGGGAAAATCAGTCCCAGAATAATCACGAATACGAAGAACATCACCGTGTATTCTCCACCCACTAAAATGTCAAGAGCCTCCAGCTGTACCGCTGAGCCCGCATACATGCCCATCAGCATATGAATGATCAGGGCCAGCTCAATAATGATCAGGGCCAGGTCAATTTTACTGAATAATCTTTGCTCGAAATGATCTTTTGAGAACAATATAATGCAGGCGGCTCCTGTCGACAATCCGGAAACCAGGAATAAAGGTCCCAGTATCGCATTGTTCCAAAGCGGTCTGGCATTGAATGCAGATAGAAGTATACCGGTATAAATCCCTAAAATGATGGACAGCGGTAAAAGGATTATGGCCAGATTTCTTCTGTTCCTGATGAAATAGGTTTCAAGTTTTTTTATCCATTCAAATCTCCAGTTCCATTTTGGGAACATTTCAGTAAAATAACTAAAGACCCAGAGGAAGGAGCCAATCGTGACAAAGAGTAATACCCAGGCACCCCATGACATGGGGGATTCAATTCTTACCGTGGTATACAATTGCCATACATATAACTTATGGGTGAGGTCATAGAATAGTGCGATCAAACCTATCACCAAGGCAAACAGAACAATGATCATCGCAGATTTGATGGTTGTCTGGACCTCTTTTTCTTTTTTGAGTATGGTGAATAGGGAGGCAAAGAAAATAATGCCGGCTGCCAGTCCGCCAAGAAAAAGGTAAAGCGATATCGGGAAATGCCAGACTTCTAAATAGGGATCTATTTTTGGAATATTTCTTCCACTGATAAATATTTCTTCTTGCATGATATAGAGTTGTCAGATTAAATAATATACATTGGGTTTTGTCCCTGCTTCGGGAGCGAGCACTTTGTGTTTCCTTGCCTTAAGTAGTTTGGAAACCAGACTTGTAGGATCATCAAGATCGCCAAAATACATACATTTCGTAGGGCATACTGAAACACAGGCCGGTAGCTGCCCTTCTTTTAAACGATGTGCACAAAAAGTACATTTATCCACATAACCATCAGGATGTTGATAGCGGGCATCGTATGGGCAAGAGGCTATACAGGCTCCGCATCCTATACATTCATCGGCGGTAACCAAAACAATACCCTCATCGGTCTGATGACTGGCGCCGGTTGGGCAACATCTTACACAAGGTGCATTTTCGCAATGATTACATCGTTCAGACTTGAGCTCCAGCTCTACGCTGGGATATGTTCCACTGACTGATTCTGTTACCCAGTCACGGCAATAACCAACAGGGACATCATTCTCTGTTTGACAGGCAACAACACAGTCACTGCATCCAACACATTTTAAGGTGTCTATAACCATAGCATATTTCATAGTACGATATCTTTAGATGGTTCATCAATTAAAATTTTGACAAAATTTCCTCTCATCCCGGTTCCGCCCATTAAAGGGTCAATCTGAATTTTAGTGATCAATTCAGTATCACTTGCTCCTTTGCCGTGCGCTCTGGTTAATTTCTTATTGTTATGTCCAAAACCGTGATACATATACACGGAATCCCATCTGATTCTTTCCGTGATTCTCACTTTGATGGGAAAGCTCGAGATCACTCCATCCTGATTTTCCAACCAAACTTCCTGATCATTTTTTAAGTCTTCTATTCTGGCCACTTTTGGATTGACCCAAAGTTTATTTTCATCGGTCAGATCACTTAAATTGGGATTGTTGATCGTTCGGCTAAAAGTGTGCATGGGTGAACGACCATAATTGAGCCTGTAAAACCCTGAGTCAGGCGTGTCATGGGGTGTATATACCGGCATGGGATCAAAGCCCTTGCTGGCGAGATCTTCAGAATAGAACTCAATTTTTCCGCTGGGGGTCCCAAATTCATAGGCTTGTCCTTTTTTTAAGTACAAATCGCCTGATTTACGCTTAAAATTCTTGACGCCAATTTTTTTCATTTCTTCCAGGGAAGTTCCCATTTCCTTTAATTGCCACGCGATGACTTCTTCGAAATCCTCATAGGGGAAATAGTCAGCCAGGCCAAGTCTGTTACCCAGTTGTTTGGAAATCCACCAGGCGGGCTGGGAATCGTATTTAGGTTTGACCGCCGGAGCTCTTAAAGCGATAGAAGGTTCTCTGTTAGGTGCTGACCTGATTCCGTCGTAGCGTTCAAGATAGGTGCATTCAGGAAGAATCACGTCGGCATACCCTGTAATTTCCATAGGCATGGTGTCCATGACCACCATGAAATCCAGTGATTCAATTGCTTTTTCAATAATGTCTTTCTGGGGTATGGTATTCACCAGATTCGTGCCTGCAACAAACCATCCTTTTATCGGGTATTTATTGTTCTCATCAGGAATACTTGCTTTTATCATTTCATTGGTGATACCCATCTCAGCATAAGGATAGTTTTCCCCAATGTCATGCCACCCCCATTTTGGATGAGGATAGGCAGGATGTGGAAACTTTGGAACACTAATTTTTTCTTTAAAGAAGAATCCGCCACGATTTCCCCAGGAACCCAATAAACCATTTAATATGGCAATTGCCCTGCTTCTTTGAGAATCATCCCCATACCAGGTGACATGCCTTCCCGGGTGTATGATAGTGGAAGGCGCTGCTGCAGCCATAATTCTGGCAGTTTTTCTGATCTCGGCAGGTTTTATGGTGGTTATGCCATAGGCCCATTCAGGCGTATATTTTTTGACATGATCCTTAAGGGCATCGAATCCAAGACCGTACTGCTTAACGTATTCCTTATTGTATAAATCTTCTTGTATGATAACGTGCATCCATGACAGCAATAAAGCAATGTCAGTAGATGGTTTTATGGCAAGCCAATGTTGGGATTTACTGGCGGCCGTTGAGAATCTTGGATCCACGGTAATAATGGAAGCGCCGTTGTCAATGGCGTCTGACATTTCCTGAACCTGAGTGTTATGCATGTTTTCACCGATATGCGCACCTATAAGCACCAGACATTTAGTGTCTCTGATGTCGGTCGGTTCGGGTGATCCTACCCATGAGCCATAGGTGAGTCCGAATCCTGTTTCGCGTGGTCCGCGACATTGTGCGTAGGCTGGTTCACCGATGGTATCGGATCCATAGGCTTTAAATAAATGTTCCAAATGACTGCCCGGAGACCCGTGCTTTAGCAAAGCCATGGATTCCGGTCCATGGGTATCTTTGATTTCTTGCATTTTTTGAGCAACCAGATCCAAAGCTTCTTCCCAGCTTGCTTCCTTAAAAGTATCAGTGCCGTCAACGGTTGTTCTAATCAAAGGTTTCTTTAACCTGTCTTTATCCGAGTACATTCCGACACCTCCTGTACCTCTGGGGCAAAGTCGTCCGTTGCAATGGGGGTCATTATCGTTACCAATTATTTTTTGAATATTACCCTGATCATCTGAATGCACCCATGCGGCGCATTTCCAGAAGCACACTTCACAATAGGTAGGCGTGAGGGCGTATGTTTTTTTCAATTTCACGGAATTGATTCCTCCCAGTAAAACATCCGAGTTCATAGAGTTCAACGCTGTGGTGGTCAATGCTATTCCACTTGCACTTAGGGCTGAGACTTTGATGAAGGATCTTCTTGATTTATCCATGCTTGATTTTTTTATTTTGATAGATTTTAACGGTCATAAAAGGGACCATCAATTATTCTATTTTGATGTAAAATTAGAGGGCTTATCAGGTTGATTTGATGATAAAAATCATATATGATTGTTACCTTGGTCACAAACAAGGCGGAGAAACATGCCATTGCTCATATGATTAGAAAAGTCTAAATTGTAGTTTTGTTAAAAATTTAATCATGCCGCTTCATTTTTTCAAATCCGGACGATATATATGGATAACACTGGCCATCATATTTTCATTGTCTTGCTGGCTTTGGCTTAAGTTTGTGCATCAGGGCCCTGAAACAGGTAGTCTGGAAGAGGGCTATTCAATGATCGGTTCAAATAAAGAGTCCTGCTTTACTTGCCATACGTCAAAGACAGGTTTTTCACCTTACCACGACCCGGAATTAATTGGATGTGTGGCATGCCATCTAGGAAACCCAGAGACTGATGATAAAGAAGCATCTCATAAAGATATGGTTTTGATACCCGGGAATTTAAATGATGCCGGTGAAACTTGCGGGACGTGCCATTCTCAGGAATTAATCAAAATTCAACATTCCTTAATGACCACCAACAGCGGCCTGGTTGCCGTAGATAAGTTTATTTTTGGAGAAACGGATTCACCCGACCATAGTTTTGATATTAGAAAATTAGGGGATTCGCCTGCGGATGATCATCTGCGCGATCTCTGCGCAAATTGTCACCTGGGGGCGGTAAAACATACCTTTGGTCCGATTACGCAACTCAGCAGAGGAGGAGGTTGTAATGCATGTCACCTGAATTATTCCGAAAAAGCACTCAGTGAGCTGGAAACATATCAGGAATCTGGAAAGAAGACCTTGCCCAGGGTCCATCCCTCGACGGATATCAATGTTAATGACACACATTGTTTTGGCTGTCATAGCCGCTCAAGCAGAATATCAACCAATTATATGGGTTGGCATGAAACGCTTTTGAATAAAGATGATGTCAGTGGAGAAGAGGCGTATAAGGTCTTTGAAGATGAAAGAGTGTACGCGTATAAAGGGGAGGATGTACATCATGCCAAAGGAATGCTTTGTATTGATTGTCATTCCTCGCACGAAGTGATGGGAGATGGGAAATCCTATATACATGAGGAAGACGCCGTAAAACTTTCCTGCGCCGATTGTCACTTCAAGGACCGGCCCGCTACGTTGAGCTATGCTGAGCTGGATGCGGAATCACTGTTAGTTTTTATGCATAGAAATTATACGCATCAGGATAAGAAAATTTTATCGGTTAAGGAGGATAATCACCCTTTGGTCAACACCTATATCGATGAGAATAATGAGGTCTACCTTCTTGGTAAAAAGGATGGTAAAAAACATTTGATCAAAAAACAGAGTGATCAATGTGCTCGTGATGAGGCGCATCAGTCGCTTAATTGTTCTTCATGTCACGCACAATGGGCCCCCAGATGCATTGGGTGTCATAATACCTATGATGATAAGAAAGAAGGGTATGATCTTCTAAACAAGAAGTATAAAACCGGGACCTGGGTTGAGCATGTATTTGAGTTTGACACGGCGCTTCCTGCAATGGGCGTAAGGGAAAATGAAAATGGAAAAAGTATAGTTCCCACCATACCCGGAATGGTGCTTACGATAGATCATGGGAGTCACCCCGGCTCAGAGAATAAGGAGCGTTCATTTAACAGGTTATATACTGCAAATGCGCCTCACACTACGTCCAAGAAAGTCAGGGACTGTTCCTCTTGTCATGCCAATTCAGCTGCCATCGGCTATGGTAAAGGTACCTTGACCTATCATTTGAATGAAACAAGCGGGAAATGGCTATTTGAACCTGAATACGATATTAATCCAAATGATGGCTTGCCTGAGGATGCCTGGATCCCTTATTTGGAGAAGTCTGAAGCAAAAACGCTATCCACCAGAACCGATGTCAGGCCATTGAATAGTAAGGAACAACAATTGATCTTATTGGTTGGTTCCTGTTTACAATGTCATCAGGACGATTCAAAGATTATGAAAGAGGGCCTTAAAACTGGTATAAAACCTTTACTTTTGAAAATAAGTGACGCCTGTTTGTTGCCGGAATTTGATCTATGATAAACGCTAAATCTTTTATAAAACCCCTTACCTGGCTATTTTTTTCTGTCTCATTTTTGGATATTATCGGGGTGATCTTGCAGGACTCATGGCTGCAATTGATTTTCAAGCCTTTGATCATGCCATCCCTGATCCTTTTGTATGTGGTTCGTGTTAAAAGCCGGAATTACTGGTATGTGGCTGCGATGTTTTTTTCGTTTCTGGGCGATGTGTTACTCCTGGATAAAAACAATATGTTCTTATACGGGATCGCTGCTTTTTTGATCACTCAGCTACTTTATGTGTTGATCATTGCCAAGGATCTGCCCAGGTCCGACTTCAAAACAAAGGCATTGGCTTTACTGCCTTTCTTGTTCTTTTTTACTGGACTGATAAGTATTTTAAAAGATGGACTGGGAGAATTTTTGATACCCGTGATTATCTATGGCCTGGCCATATCAATATTTGGGTTCGTAAGTTTATTGAATTACCTGCTTAAAAAAGATCGGGCATCTTTAACCTTGCTCATAGGTGCCATATTGTTTATTTTATCAGACAGCATGATCGCCCTGCATAAATTTTACGAGCCACAAGCCATCTATCCATCGGCGATAATGATCACCTATATTGCTGCCCAGTTTCTGATATTCGGGTATATGATAAAACAATCAGAAAAATAATAACCTGCAAAGTGTATCAGCGAATCCCTGTTATTTGAACATATCCATTCCAGGGATGTCCGGCAGGCCACCTTTGGCAGCTGCCGCCATTTCAGCTTCATGAATTCCATTCGCTTTCCCAATGGCCTTGTTTAAAGCAAGTATCAGGTAGTCTTCCAATGCCTCTTTGTCATCCAAGAGTTCGTCATCTATGGCAATATTTTTGATTTCCCGGTTACCAGTTACCGTAGCTACAACCATACCATTTCCGGCTTCGCCGTCAACCATTACAGCGTTTAATCTTATTTTCGTTTCTTCGATTTTGGCCTGAGCTTCCTTCAGTTTAGCCATCATACCCTGCATATCTCCAAACATGTCCTGAGGTTTTAAAAATTAAGTAAATCTGTTGTTATGCCTAAAAAGACTCAACAAATTTACTAAATTATAATAGTTCTGTCTTTTGAATTGAACAAATTAAATGTGATTGGAATAATAATATCTCTTACTTTTGGCAATTCTTATATAATAGTATAATTCAAATTTTAAAATATGCCGAAAAATGATGTGGCTGCGCCTATAGCTGAAAGAATGCCAAAGAAGATGAAGATTCATGGCCATCAAAGAATTGACGATTATTACTGGTTGAATGAAAGAGAAAACCCAAAAGTTATTGATTATTTGAATGCGGAGAATGACTATTATAAAAATTTAACGGCACATACAGCGCAATTTCAGCAGGATTTGTTCGAAGAAATGAAGCATCGGATTAAAGAAGATGACGAGTCTGTTCCCTATAAGAAAAACGGGTATTACTATATCACACGTTATGAAACAGGGAAACAATATCCGATTTACACGCGTAAAAAAGAAAGCCTTAAGGTAACGGAATCCGTACTCATCGATGTTAATGAAATGGCCAAAGGTCATGATTATTACGCTTTGACAGGATTGAATGTCAATGACAGTAATACGGTTGTTGCCTTTGGAATTGACACGGTGAGCAGAAGGCAATATGACCTTAGATTTAAGGACCTGGTATCAGGAGAATTGTATCCTGAGATCATAAAGAATACAACGGGTAATACGGCCTGGGCAAATGATCATAAGACGGTTTTTTATACCCTTAAAGATCCGGTGACGCTGAGAAGCGACAAGATCTACAAGCATATGCTGGGTACAGACCCATCGCTTGATGAATTAATTTTTGAAGAAAAAGATGAAGCCTTTTGGGCCTTTGTGTACAAATCCAAATCAAGGGATTTCATCATTATTGGCTCTTATAGTACTTTGTCAACTGAATACAGTTTTCTTGATGCAAATACACCGGATGGCAGCTTTAAGATGATTCAATCCAGACAGAGAGACCTGGAATACAGTATTGCTCATTATAAATCTGATTTTTATATTCTTACGAATAAAGACGGAGCGGAGAATTTTAAGTTGATGAAAACGCCAATAACCAATACAGGAATGGAACATTGGGTAGACGTCATTGGGCATCGTGAAGACACTTTATTAGAGGATATTTCCATATTCAGGGATTTCCTGGTAATGGAGGAAAGAAATAACGGTCTCAATAAGATTCGTATCAAGAAATGGGACGGTAGTGAAGATTATTATTTACCCTTTGGTGAAGAAACGTATACGGCCTCAGTCTATAACAATCCGGAATTTGACACCAATGTAATCAGGTATAGCTATAATTCTTTGACCACGCCTAATTCTGTGATTGACTTTAATGTGGATGATCAAACAAAAGAGGTCAAAAAGGAGCAGGAAGTATTAGGAGGTAATTTCAATAAGGAAAACTATAGTTCTGAAAGAATTTGGGCACCAACACGTGATGGTAAAAAAGTGGCGATATCAGTAGTGTATCATAAATCCACGGTCATCAGTAAAGACACGCCCTTATTATTATATGCCTATGGCTCATATGGCAGTATTGTAAGCGACAGATTCAGCACGGTAAGACTGAGCTTGCTTGACCGAGGTTTTATTTATGCCGTAGCGCATGTAAGGGGTAGCGAGTATTTGGGCAGGAACTGGTATGACGAGGGCAAAATGTTTGCAAAAAAGAACACTTTTTATGATTATATAGACGCCGCAACACACCTGATCAAGCTAAATTACACTTCATCGGATCATCTATATGGCGAAGGCGGTTCAGCAGGCGGACTTTTGATGGGAGCGGTAGTTAATATGAACCCGGAGCTGTTCAATGGAATTATTGCTGCTGTTCCTTTTGTGGACGTGGTGACCACCATGCTGGACGAAAGTATTCCTTTGACCACCGGGGAGTTTGATGAATGGGGTAACCCCAAAAAGAAAGATTGTTATGATTACATGCTGTCTTATTCTCCATATGACAACGTGAAAAAGCAGCGATATCCCCATATGCTGATCACCACAGGATTGCACGATTCTCAGGTACAATACTTTGAGCCGGCCAAATGGGTAGCCAAATTGAGAAGGACAAAGAAGGATGATAATCAATTGTATTTGTATACAAATATGGATACTGGTCATGGTGGTGCTTCAGGCAGATTTGACGCCTTGAAGGAGGTTGCGAGAGACTATTCTTTTTTATTCGATTTAGAAGGAATAATTGATTAGTATTTTTTTTCGTAATATTGTTACTCCGGCATCCATCTGGATATTCTCCGGGGATTCATTTAGTAGTTTAAAAAAAATACTTAAATTTGCCCGGTTTTTATAATCAAAGCATTATATTTTTATGAAAAAACATAACGGTATAACTAATAGTATATTAGATCTAGTAGGTGATACACCTCTTATCAGATTAAATAATATTACGAAAAGTTTAAACGGGCAGTTCTTAGCAAAATATGAAGCCTTTAATCCTGGGCATTCAATGAAGGATAGAATAGCTATCCACATTGTTGAGCAGGCTGAGAAACGAGGAATTCTTAAGAAGGGAAGTAAGGTGATAGAGACGACTTCTGGAAATACAGGATTTAGTATCGCTTTGGTCTGCATCATTAAGGGTTACGAGTGTATTCTTGCGGTGAATTCAAAAGCCTCCAAGGGTAAAATTAATATGCTGAAAGCAATGGGTGCAAAAGTTTATGTTTGCCCGGCAAATGTAGGCGCTGATGATCCCAGATCTTATTATCAGGTAGCAAAGAGACTTCATGAGGAAACTGCAGATTCAGTTTATATTAATCAATATTTCAATGACCTTAATTCGGAGGCGCACTACCTATCAACCGGACCTGAGATCTGGAAACAAACTGACGGGAAAGTGACCCATGTAGTCGTAGCAAGCGGCACAGGAGGAACTATATCTGGCGTTGGAAAATATTTAAAAGAGAAAAACCCTGAGGTTAAGGTTTTGGGTGTTGATGCCTACGGTTCAGTTTTGAAGAAGTTTCACGAAACTTCTGATTTTGATACCAAAGAGATTTACCCATACAGGATTGAAGGTTTAGGAAAGAATCTTATTCCTACGGCTACTAATTTTGAGGTGATTGACGTTTTTGAAAAAGTTACTGATGAAGATGCCGCCCATACGGCACGAACTTTGGCTTTGGAAGAAGGGCTGTTTACCGGATATACAAGTGGGGCCGTAGTTAAGGCCACTATGCAATATGCTGAAAAGAATTATTTTGACAAGGATAGTGTTGTGGTCATGATATTACCTGATCACGGGTCAAGATATATGGAAAAGATATATTGTGATGAGTGGATGAAGGATCAAGGATTTTTCGATACAAAACAACAGGAAATAAGCACCTTGGAAATTGTAAGGTAGCTTATATAATGAATATTTAGTTGAAAAAGGTTGTTTGAGTGTCATACAACCTTTTTTCTTTTTTGTTAAAATCTATTAACATGGAATTTTTGCATTGTAAATTTTTTTATTTTTGCAAAATTATGAACCAAATGGATTTCACATGAAATTGGTGAAATGAAATTATAGTATGAAAGACTTATTTGAAAGAATAATAAAAGACAAAGGCCCGCTTGGAAAATGGGCAGAGCAGGCAGAAGGCTATTATGTATTTCCAAAATTAGAGGGACAGATTTCCAACCGTATGCGATTTAACGGTAATGAGGTGATTACCTGGAGTATCAATGATTACCTGGGTCTAGCGAATCATCCTGAAGTTAAGAAAGTGGATGCTGAGGCTGCTGCAGAATATGGAATGGCTTACCCAATGGGTGCCAGAATGATGAGCGGACATACTGTTTTTCACGAGCAATTGGAAAGAGAATGTGCCGATTTTGTAGGGAAAGAGGCTGCCTATTTGGTGAATTTTGGATACCAGGGAATGGTTTCTGCAATTGACGCGCTGGTGACTAAAAATGACGTTGTTGTTTATGATATGGATTCTCACGCCTGTATTATTGACGGGGCAAGATTGCATCAGGGTAAGCGGTTTACCTTCCGTCATAACGACATGGAGAGTTTTGAAAAGAACCTGATAAGAGCTACCAACAAAGCCGAAGAATCTAATGGAGGCATTTTGGTGATCTCAGAAGGCGTGTTCGGGATGAGAGGAGAGCAGGGTAAACTAAAAGAGATTGTTGCCTTAAAAGAGAAGTATAATTTCAGATTACTCGTTGATGATGCTCATGGGTTTGGTACACTTGGAAAAACAGGTGCCGGAGCAGGAGAGGAACAAGGTGTTCAAGAAGGAATTGATGTTTATTTCGCCACTTTTGCAAAATCTATGGCTGGAATAGGTGCCTTTTTTGCAGGAAATAAGGATGTTGTTAAGTATCTGCAATACAATATGCGTTCTCAAATGTTTGCAAAGTCTTTGCCGATGGCAATGGTGAAAGGAGCGCTAAAAAGGCTGGACATGATTAGAACCATGCCCGAACTGAGGGCGAAGTTATGGGAAAATGTTGATGCCCTTCAAAACGGGTTAGTAGAGAAAGGGTTTAATATTGGTAAAACAAATACCTGTGTAACCCCTGTTTTTCTTGAAGGCGACATACCTGAAGCCATGGCTATGGTAAACGATCTTAGAGAAAATTACCGAATATTTTGTTCCATAGTTGTTTATCCGGTGATCCCTAAAGGGATGATATTGCTCCGATTAATACCCACTGCGGCGCATAATCTTGAGGATGTAAACGAAACCATTATTGCTTTTTCATCGATTCGTGAAAAACTAATCAAAGGCTTTTACAAAAAGATTGCCGCTTCATTGATGTAGCATAAATGGCAAAAAAATATTGAAGACCGCCTCAAACATTGTTTTTGGCGGTTTTTTTTTAATTAAAGGGTTTGAATCATTTATCTACTCCATAGCTTCTTTATGTGTGAGTAAATGAATCAAAAAAGAGGCTGGTTTGAATGCGCTGTAGCTTATCCTCCTTATTTTCTCTATCGCAGCCTAAGCCGTTGCACTTTTGGGCTGCTGTTTCTCCCATTTTAAAATAAGTCGGAAGCTAAGACGATAATTCAAATAGGCTCTTTTTTGATTCAATTACTCATCATAGGAAACCAACCAATCATTAATTCATTGTTTCAATGTTTCATTGATTAATATCCAGGCTGGAACTTGCTTTAATATCATCCTTGTCAAACTCCTTATTCAAGTATTTGAAATAGCCAACAATGCCTATCATGGCTGCGTTATCAGTCGTATATTCAAATTTAGGGATGTAAGTGGTCCAGCCCGATGAAGTTTCCATACTTTTTAATGTGGATCTGATCTCTGAATTGGCAGATACGCCGCCCGCTATGGCTATATGCTTTATCCCTGTGAGTTCAGAGGCCAGTTTTATTCTTTCCATCAATATGTTCACAATGGTAAACTGAACCGAGGCGCAAATATCATTGAGTCGGTTCTTGATAAATGATGGGTTTAATTTTTGTTCTTTCTGGAGAAAATAAAGCACTGCAGTTTTAAGCCCGCTAAAACTAAAGTCAAGCGGATTTTTGGTTTTTGGTTTTGAAAAAGTAAAGGCTCGGGGATCTCCATCCTTTGCGTATTTATCTATTAAAGGGCCGCCGGGATAAGGAAGTCCCAATAATTTAGCTGTTTTATCAAAGGCTTCTCCTACTGCATCATCAATAGTTTCTCCCAGAATTTCAAAATGTTTAAAGGAAGTTACCTTCAGGATCTGGGTGTGTCCACCGCTGATGGTTAAGCAAAGAAAAGGAAAGGGAGGAGGGCTCTGGTTTTTGTCATCAATAAAATGGGCCAAAACATGGGCCTGCATATGGTTGATCGCGAGTAACGGGATGTTAAGGGCTATAGAAAGCGATTTGGCAAAAGAAGTTCCCACCAAAAGTGATCCCATAAGGCCCGGACCCTGGGTGAACGCAATGGCATCCAAATCATTTTTGTTAATATCTGCCTGTTTTAATGCCTGATCCACAACGGGTACGATGTTTTGTTGATGAGCTCTGGAAGCTAGCTCAGGAACAACTCCACCATAGGCTGCGTGAATGTTTTGATTGGCAACAACATTGGAAAGAACCTTGCTGTTTTCGAGTATTGCGGCGCTGGTGTCATCACAAGATGATTCAATTGAAAGTATGTGGATAGTTTTTTTTTCCATGATTCAATATTAGGCACAAATATTGTACTTTTAAACGGTAAATTTAGACATTATTTATCATCAGGAAGTTTAAAAGAATATCAATTCGGTTTTTTTTGATTGGCAGTTTTATACTCGTCATGTTGAGTATTGTTTTTTCGTTTTCTTCTGTACAAACGAAATTGGCT
>Ga0316197_10001735_pt1 | contig 15495 bp, 12 predicted proteins | sample OudBiesiAoxic_MG_FD_204939 | JGI IMG/M metagenome (GOLD analysis project Ga0316197, IMG submission 204939) | Coastal sediment microbial communities from Oude Bieten Haven, Netherlands - site A oxic | ecosystem: Environmental > Aquatic > Marine > Coastal > Sediment | place: Netherlands...
AATACATTGATCTATACAACATGTTTAGGAGAGATCTATAAAACACAACTTAATCCAACTATTAGTTATCTTCATGTACCTGGGACACGTAGATTTTCATTATGTTTAGATTTATCAGAAATTTTTAAACCATTAATTGCTGATAGGATGATATTTTCTCTTTTAAATAAAAATATTATTACAGAAAAAGATTTTTCTCAAGGGTCTAATTTTTATTATTTAGGAGACAAAGGTAAGAAGAAAATACTCATGGAATTTGATAAAAGGATGAATAAAACAATAAAACATAAGGATTTAGGAAGAGATATAAGTTATCGTCACTTAATTAAACTAGAATGCTATAAATTAATAAAACACCTTATGAATGATAAAAAATATGAACCATTTAAAATTTGGTGGTAGGAGGGAAAGATGTATATAATTTTGACCTATGATATAAAGCTAGACGATAAAGGAGCTAAAGTTTGGAGGCATGTTTTTAAAATTTGTAAAAAATATTTAACTCATATTCAAAACTCAGTATTTGAAGGAGAGCTCACAAAACCATTATTAGAAAAATTACGTTTAGAATTAAAAGAATTTATCCGTTCTGATAAAGATTCATTGATTGTATTTGAAAGTAAGGCAGAAAAATATACAAGAAAACATTTTTGGGGAATGGAGGATGATAAAACCTCTAATTTTTTTTAATGTCGATCTATGATTTGTATAAAACTGTATAAGTACGACAGATTTACTCTAGCCTTTGAAAAATATGAAAAAACAGAAAATAAAAAATATTTATTTTATATATTTTTTATTTTTTTATAAAAAAAAATAACTATCGACATTAAGAGTATCTTTAAGTTATAATAAATAAGTGTTAAAAAACAACCGATTTTAATCTAACCAATATGGAATGTAAATATCATATGTGATGAGGTAGGCGATCCACTAACATTATTTTAATCTAACCAATATGGAATGTAAATTTAAATCCCGACTGTATAATCATTGAAGCTAGATTTAATTTTAATCTAACCAATATGGAATGTAAATCCTAAAAGTATAAAAGTATAAAAGTATAAAAGTATAAATTTTAATCTAACCAATATGGAATGTAAATCCACTAACTGAAATTACATATTCATCATATTTATTTTATTTTAATCTAACCAATATGGAATGTAAATCCGCTGCCGTCATAACAACGACTATTAATATAAATTTTAATCTAACCAATATGGAATGTAAATTTACTAAAGAAAACAGGGGACAAGGTAGGAGATGCAAATTTTAATCTAACCAATATGGAATGTAAATATATATGAAGAATTTATGGATTATTGTGTAGCTATATTTTAATCTAACCAATATGGAATGTAAATGTTTAAGATTTTTAGGAGAGCTAATTCTATAAAAGAATTTTAATCTAACCAATATGGAATGTAAATACTTAAAAAAACTATTTGGAGGAGGTAAGTAATGAAATTTTAATCTAACCAATATGGAATGTAAATAAAATTATTTCAAGTAATAATTAGTTAAAATAATTAATTTTAATCTAACCAATATGGAATGTAAATGCTTTTCTTTTCAATTTAATCCTCCTTTTGTTCGTTATTTTAATCTAACCAATATGGAATGTAAATGAATTTTGAGGTCTTCTAAGAGTTACTGAAGAACCAATTTTAATCTAACCAATATGGAATGTAAATAAGTTTTACAAGAGGGACATCTGATAAGTTAAAAGACATTTTAATCTAACCAATATGGAATGTAAATTCACAATTCAAACTTGAAGGAAGTGAGGTTAAATTTATTTTAATCTAACCAATATGGAATGTAAATCGATAAGAGTATCTATTATTACCTTTCCTGCATGTTATTTTAATCTAACCAATATGGAATGTAAATAAGACTATAGTGACAGGATGCGGGAAAATAAAATTAATTTTAATCTAACCAATATGGAATGTAAATCTTTCTTTATATCTGGGTTATTATCTAAATACGCTATTTTAATCTAACCAATATGGAATGTAAATAATGCTATACAGCTTATAAAATCCGCTGGATCATCTATTTTAATCTAACCAATATGGAATGTAAATATTCTAAACTGTATAAATGTTACTACAGATCAACTAATTTTAATCTAACCAATATGGAATGTAAATACAAATGGAAGTTCACATTAGATACCAAGTCTCCATTTTAATCTAACCAATATGGAATGTAAATATCTATCATATCACTAGTGACACAATATTCTGGTAATTTTAATCTAACCAATATGGAATGTAAATAATTTTAAAAGCATATTAGAAGAGGTAAAACGTTTAGATTTTAATCTAACCAATATGGAATGTAAATATTATCTGTTATCTATTATCTATTACCTATTATCTATTTTAATCTAACCAATATGGAATGTAAATATTATATTCATATTTTCTTAATTCTTCAATTTCTATATTTTAATCTAACCAATATGGAATGTAAATGTTTTATAAGAAATTTCTATTAAGTTTTTAAAAGAAATTTTAATCTAACCAATATGGAATGTAAATAACTAAAGGATAAGTAACAGTATTTCCTTTTTCATCATTTTAATCTAACCAATATGGAATGTAAATCCTAAAAGTATAAAAGTATAAAAGGATATTCAATCATTTTAATCTAACCAATATGGAATGTAAATGTTGAAAATCAAAAAATAAATGCTGAGAAAAATAGAATTTTAATCTAACCAATATGGAATGTAAATAAATACACAGTGCATTTAATGATAGATTTGATAGAAATTTTAATCTAACCAATATGGAATGTAAATAGTCTCCTAAAATAAAAACAAAATAACATAACACTATTTTAATCTAACCAATATGGAATGTAAATGGAAACAAAAAAAATTAAAGAAAAATTAAAACGAGATTTTAATCTAACCAATATGGAATGTAAATATATCCGTTACGACATAAGATACTATACCAAGCGTATTTTAATCTAACCAATATGGAATGTAAATTAATACTTCTTCATATGCAAACCAAGCGAGATTAATTTTAATCTAACCAATATGGAATGTAAATGGAAGAACTACAAGTTAAAGAAGAAGAATTTTTCAATTTTAATCTAACCAATATGGAATGTAAATTATATAGATAAAGAAGATATAATGTTTTGTGTAGAATTTTAATCTAACCAATATGGAATGTAAATACAAAATAAAAAATATAGATTGTAAATACTTAGGCAATTTTAATCTAACCAATATGGAATGTAAATGCAAATCTTGAAGCTGTAAAAGCTTCTGACTCTAATTTTAATCTAACCAATATGGAATGTAAATACTGCTGCTGATTTTAGATCTGATATTATTAGTTTTATTTTAATCTAACCAATATGGAATGTAAATAATTATGAAAATTTTTTTCAGTTTATAAATTAAAATTTTAATCTAACCAATATGGAATGTAAATCTTTTTATCATATGTAGGTAAGAAATATTTATTTAAATTTTAATCTAACCAATATGGAATGTAAATGCTATAAGTTGAGGAGATATTTTATCCACGGTTATATTTTAATCTAACCAATATGGAATGTAAATATAATTGGAAGTTCACATTAGATACCAAGTCTCCTAATTTTAATCTAACCAATATGGAATGTAAATACAGTTGTAGTTCCGGCGCTGCATTTATAAGCTTCATTTTAATCTAACCAATATGGAATGTAAATACATATGATAAAAAGTGGAAGAAGTTATTAACTCAAATTTTAATCTAACCAATATGGAATGTAAATTTGTTTAACACGCCTTCTATATAGTCTTTTATATTATATTTTAATCTAACCAATATGGAATGTAAATAAAATAGGCACAATACAAAATCTGAAATAGCTAAAATTTTAATCTAACCAATATGGAATGTAAATAACAATTGCAAAGCTAAGGCTAAAAAAGAAGCTGAATTTTAATCTAACCAATATGGAATGTAAATAGAGAGATAAATACTATAGTTTCAACTCGTAGAGATTTTAATCTAACCAATATGGAATGTAAATCAAACTGAATCTCTAAGACATACTCAGACCCTTCTAATTTTAATCTAACCAATATGGAATGTAAATACACTTTGCAGATCATTTTTATGGAATAGTTTGTAATTTTAATCTAACCAATATGGAATGTAAATACATATGATAAAAAGTGGAAGAAGTTATTAACTCAAATTTTAATCTAACCAATATGGAATGTAAATGCGACTGCTGAATCGGCATATCAACAACAATTTGGAGATTTTAATCTAACCAATATGGAATGTAAATACTGCTGTAGATATAACAATAACTGCTAGTATAACAATTTTAATCTAACCAATATGGAATGTAAATAAATACACAGTGCATTTAATGATAGATTTGATAGAACATTTTAATCTAACCAATATGGAATGTAAATTGATCTTCCAGGTCACAATCTTAAAAGTTTCGATAGATTTTAATCTAACCAATATGGAATGTAAATTTACCATTTATAATAGATGAGTGGAAACCTTCTAGGAATTTTAATCTAACCAATATGGAATGTAAATACGGAAAAATACAACATGTGATAGATATAAATTCTAAATTTTAATCTAACCAATATGGAATGTAAATATTTATATAGAAAATGGATGTTATTATGCTAGAGGATTTTAATCTAACCAATATGGAATGTAAATTAAGAAAAGCTAGACCAGATTATGACGCAGATCACCATTTTAATCTAACCAATATGGAATGTAAATTTTTTTTGATATATAGAATAAAATAATAATTATAGAATTTTAATCTAACCAATATGGAATGTAAATTCTAACTAATAAAAGTATATAACACTTTTTTAAAAAATTTTAATCTAACCAATATGGAATGTAAATTGATCTTTCTAGTGTAGTCATTTAACTCCTCAGCCGATTTTAATCTAACCAATATGGAATGTAAATTATATAGATAAAGAAGATATAATGTTTTGTGTAGAATTTTAATCTAACCAATATGGAATGTAAATATAGTAAGTTTACCTAAAATAGTTTCTATTTCTTGATTTTAATCTAACCAATATGGAATGTAAATATTTTCCAATAATTAAAGCATCGCATATAGAAAGTAATTTTAATCTAACCAATATGGAATGTAAATGAAAAAAAATTGGAATCAGAAGAACCAGAATATGATATTTTAATCTAACCAATATGGAATGTAAATAACGTAAACTTTATCTTAACTTTCATAATATGTTGATTTTAATCTAACCAATATGGAATGTAAATATTTTTTTCTGGTTTATTCATTTTTATCACTCCTTAACTTTAATCTAACCAATATGGAATGTAAATCTAGATTTACAAAAGATGAGAGATAAGTTCCCTAATTTTAATCTAACCAATATGGAATGTAAATATTAATTTGCAATCACTTAGATAATGAATAATTACATTTTAATCTAACCAATATGGAATGTAAATATTATTCCAATTTAAAATTATTTCGTCGCTATCGTATTTTAATCTAACCAATATGGAATGTAAATATGAAAACGGGCTTGTTATATTGCTATTATTTACAAATTTTAATCTAACCAATATGGAATGTAAATACAACAAATCTATTGGCTGGTAAATTCACGTATAAAATTTTAATCTAACCAATATGGAATGTAAATGAGTCAAAAAGTAAAGATATCATAACAGCATCTTGATTTTAATCTAACCAATATGGAATGTAAATGGAGAAGGAATGTTTATTATTTTATCTCCATCTAAATTTTAATCTAACCAATATGGAATGTAAATAAAAAAATCTTTTGATTCACACTCTAGAAAAGGTAATTTTAATCTAACCAATATGGAATGTAAATCTTGTCCCCCACCAGGGCAGAAAGTATTTGTATCTCCATTTTAATCTAACCAATATGGAATGTAAATGACTCCACACACTGATGACTTTTGCACTTACGAAATATTTTAATCTAACCAATATGGAATGTAAATGCTTTTAAAGAAAGCTGATTGAAACCCAACTGTCTTTATTTTAATCTAACCAATATGGAATGTAAATTGCATATATAAGAAGTTTAGCAAACAGCAACGATTAATTTTAATCTAACCAATATGGAATGTAAATAATTTCCACATCTATATTAATTTAAAAATTAATAAATTTTAATCTAACCAATATGGAATGTAAATGCACTTAAAATCAAAGCAATAGATTCTATGTATAGAATTTTAATCTAACCAATATGGAATGTAAATAGAAAAAGATAGTAGTAGCACAGAAGAACCAAATCATTTTAATCTAACCAATATGGAATGTAAATTTGTTTTATTTTTTATACTATCAAATTTTTTAGGATAATTTTAATCTAACCAATATGGAATGTAAATTATAGATTGTCCACCAAGTTTAGGGTTGTTATCAGTATTTTAATCTAACCAATATGGAATGTAAATATAATTAACATAGTTATGTTAGTTATAGAACCAACTATTTTAATCTAACCAATATGGAATGTAAATGAAGATGCTCAAGGATGGATTGCAGCGAAAGTAATATTTTAATCTAACCAATATGGAATGTAAATTTTAACAAATAATGAAATTAATTTGATATATTCAGATTTTAATCTAACCAATATGGAATGTAAATTTTTATAAACCGTACTACGCTGTAGTACGCTGTAATATTTTAATCTAACCAATATGGAATGTAAATAAAAGTAAATTCAATTGTTTATGCAGCTGTAGCCTAATTTTAATCTAACCAATATGGAATGTAAATGCAATAAAAGTTTCAACATCTGCCGCAGCATCAAGATTTTAATCTAACCAATATGGAATGTAAATCTGAAAGATCATCTAAAGTTTCTATCTGTCCACTTTATTTTAATCTAACCAATATGGAATGTAAATATAAAACCGTCATCTATGTCAGAATCAGGGAATTTTTATTTTAATCTAACCAATATGGAATGTAAATCACGCAACATTGTTCCCTTGTTCATCTTTCCCAAAATTTTAATCTAACCAATATGGAATGTAAATAAGTTAGTATAAATATTGGACAATCATGTTTTCATTTGATATGATAAAATCAAATAGAAAAGTGGAAATTTAGCATGGTAAAAGAGCGATTTAGTGACGAGCTTAAAGAAACAATAAGAAGACTAAAAAAAGAATTGATACATTAGCGAGAATATATAAATTATGAAGAAGCAAATGAAGAAATTATAGAATATATTGAAGGTTTGGTATAACAAGAGAAGAATCCAAAAGAAATTAAACTGGAAGTCACCTCTTGACTATAAAAAATGTTCTTAACAGATGAAAAAATATTGTCCAAGAAGTTGACGTAATACCAGTTAATAAAAAAAATATAAAATAGGGAGGACATAATGTTGAAAAAAATTAAGTTAATATGTTTTGGAACGATACTATTACTAGGGGCTTGTACTCCTTTAGAAGAGGTAAAAACAAAAACTACTGTAAGTACTGTTGAAAAAAATTTAGTTAATGGTTCACCATGGATAACAACAGCAGTGTATAAAGAAGTTAATGGTAAAATGGATACTAGTAAAAACTATATTGATACTGAGATTGCTAATGGAACTATTAGTTCAGCACAATATAAAAACAATAAATTTATATTTGTTTTTCTGAAAGATTATACAACTGGAGAATTTAATCTTCCAGAAATTTCTGAAAATATTAAAAACATAAACAAAGACGATAAAGCATCTGGATTTGTATATGGAGATTTAAAAATCGTTGAATTAAATGGTGAAGTAGTTAGAGAATTGCATAATCCTAGTTTTAATACTAATATCGTTATTAAGAGAGTTATAAGTGAAGTTAATAAAAATATTTTTACTTACAAATTTGAAAAAGATGGTTCTACTTATTATGTAGAACACAGACCATATAAAGATGTATTCTCTAATAAAAAATATCCTACTGAACTTCAAGAAGCAGTAGATAAATTTTTATGGAGCAAGTAGTGTAATAATTTTTTAACTATAAACTGATGTTTCACGGTAAATATTTAATTTAAATGGACTTATGGTGTTTGGTATTACGTCAACTTCTTAGACAATATTTTTTTCACCTATTAAGAACATTTTTTATGAGTAGAAAGGCAAAAATATTAAGAATATTAGTAATAATTTATCCAGAACAAGTAGATATATGTAAAAAGAGAGCCATTTTTAATAGCTCTTTTATATAACACCAAGACCAATAGACAAAAATAAAAAAGATAGGGAGTTAAAAAAAATTTTCAACTCCCTGTCTTTTTTTGTTTTTTATTAATAATTTACCTCAAATTATAAAGGTAGAAATATGTTGCTACCTAATTAATATTCTCTAACCTTTACTTTTTTGCTCATAATACTTTCTAGCATTTTAAAACTTAGGGCACTCATCATGAATAAACTTAATAATATTAATTGTCTCATTTTAATCACTCCTTTAATTAATCTAAATAATTAAAACTATTTTTGTAATTAATTAATTTTACCTTATTTATTTATATAAGTCAATTATAATATTTTAATTAAAAATAATTTGAAAAACTAAATAAATATTATTGAGATTATTAAATGATGAAAAAAAGTCTGAATTTTATTTCAGACTTTTTATTATTATTATATTATTTAATTTTATTTAATTCATCTACAAATTTTTTCGCTATCAGTTGAGGTCTTGTAATTGCCCCACCAACTACCACAGTATATGCTCCTAACTCCAAAGCTTTTCTTGCTTTTTCAGGAGTATCAAAATTTCCTTCTGCTATAATTGGAGTTTTACAATTTTCTATTAATTTTTTTAAAACATCAAAATTATTTACTCCTTTGGATTGATCGGTATATCCAACTAGTGTAGTTCCAATATAATCAAAACCTAATTCTTCAGCTCTAATTCCTTCCTCTAATGTTGATATATCTGCCATAAATTTTTGATTTGGATATAAAGATTTTAAAGATTTTAATAACTCTAAATCTGCATCAAATGTTGCATCTAGTGCAATAATATCGATTTTTGTTTTTATCAATTCTTTTAATTCTTTTTCAGTTGGAGTTATATATGATTTCATATTATCATAATCTTTTTTTATTATCCCTATTATTGGTAGGTCTACCTCTTTTTTTATAGCTTTTATATCTTCTACACCATTTGCTCGTATTCCAACAGCTCCAGCCATTTTAGCCGCCAATGCCATCTTACCCATTATAAATGGACTATGTAAAGGTTCTTCTTTAAGGGCTTGACAAGATACAATTAATCCTTTTTTCATAATTATTTCACTCCTATGATTCGATTATTTCGTTTATTCTTTGTTTAATAGGATCAGCCATAGCACCAAAAATTGCTTGGACTCCCCCTTGAACTTCTAATACTCCTGTAGCACCTAACTCTTTAATTCTTTTTTTATCAACCTTTGAAACATCTTTTACAGATACTCTTAACCTAGTTATACAAGCATCTAGTTCATCGATGTTTTCCTTACCACCTAATGCTTTTAATACTTCTATTGAAGTCTCTTGTAAAGTTTCTTTAGTTACGACCTTTATCTCATCGTTTCCTTCTTCCCTTCCTGGTGTCATCACATTAAATTTAATGATTAGGTATTTAAAAGAGAAATAGTATAAGATCCCCCAAATTGGCCCTACAAATAAAACATATATCCAATTTGTAAATGCATTTCCTTGTAAAATTCCAAAGAGAGTAAAGTCTATTAATCCACCAGAAAAAGTATTTCCGATAGAGATGTTTAAATAATCTGCCACTAAAAATGAAAGTCCATCAAATAGAGCATGGATAACATAAAGCCAAGGAGCAACAAATAAAAACATATATTCTATTGGTTCTGTAATACCTGTTAAAAATGATGTAATTGCAGCACTTAGTAAAAGTCCTCCTGCTAGTTTTCTTTTAGGTGCAGGTACACAATGATACATTGCTAAGCAAGCTGCTGGTAATCCAAACATCATAGTAGCAAATCGTCCTGCAAAAAAACGTGTTCCATCTGTATATAACCCTGTGTGATTTGGATCAGCAAGTTGTGCAAAGAAAATATTTTGAGCTCCTGTAACTGTTTTACTTGCAACTTCAACTACACCACCAAGTTCAGTATACCAAAATAGTGGATAAATCATATGATGTAATCCTACGGCTCCTGTAAGTCTTAGTAAAAAACCATATAAAAATGTTCCCAATAATCCTAAACTAGCTATAGTATTTCCTGTATTTGTTAACCACCTTTGAAATGTAGGCCAAATGATAAAAAATATCATTCCAATACCAATAGCTGCAAATGAAGATACTATAGGAATAAACCTAGATCCTCCAAAGAAACCTAAGATAGGTGGTAATTGAATATCCCTATATTTATTGTGTAGATATGAAACGGTTAATCCAATAACTATAGCTCCTACAACACCTGTATCTATTGAAGTTACACTTGAATTAAAAGCAGAGATCATCCCTTTGATAGAAGCATTCATAACCAAGAAAGATACAGCTCCTGCTAGTCCTGCAGTTCCTTTATCTTTTTTTGCCAATCCTACTGATAAACCTATACACATTATTAAAGCTAAATTAACAAATATAATTTCTCCTGAAGCTGACATTACTTTAAATATTCCCTGTAACCATGGGATATCTAAAAATGGATATGTCTGAACTGTAGTTCCATTAGATAGAGCTCCACCGATTCCTAAGAGCAGACCTGCAGCGGGCAATATAGCAATTGGTAGCATAAATGATTTTCCTATTCTTTGTAAACTTTTAAACATTTTATCCTCCTTTTTATTCTTAGAATTTTTTTTCATTAAAATTACTGTTTTGAAAATTATTTCCAATATAAGAGAATGTTACCACAAATTTTCTATATTTTCAATCTCTTCTAAAAAAAAAAATTAAGCAAAAGCTTAATTTAAAAAGTTTAAAATTTAGGATTTACAATTATATCAATTGTTTTTTGCATTTTATCTTTTAATTTTTGATCATTTAATAATAGCATAGAAACTAAATCAAATAGATACATCGTTGAGAATTGAGTATTTATAAAAGTTTCATTCCCAATAAATGATGTATTGGGAACAATAATTAACTCATCTACAAATTTATTCATATGACCCTCTTTAGAACTGCTAATTCCTATAGTTTTTGCTTTATTTCTTTTGCATACTTTAAGGGCATTTATAACTTCTTTTGTCTCTCCAGAGATTGAAATTCCTATAACTAAATCTCTATCAGAGACAATAGCACTATTAATTATCATCATATGAGAATCTGTTATACAGTGAACATTAAATCCCATCCTTAATAATCTTTGCATCATTTCTTGTCCTGATAAACCAGAACTTCCTACACCGTAAATATAGATTTTATTTGATCTTTTAATTTTAGTAACTAGATTATGAATTGAATTGTCTGTCAATAATTTTTTAGCACTATTAATTGTCTCTGTATAGTAGTTATGTACATTGGAAAAGATATCATTATTTTTCTTTAATTTAACTTCATTTTTTAATAGATTTAATTTCATTTTCATATCTACAAAACTATCACAATTTATTTTTTTAGAAAATCGTGTAACTGTCGATGGGGATATTCCTATTTCTTTTGATAGAGTAGTTATACTAACATTATTTATTTTATTTTTATTCTTTAAGATATAATCAACTAATTCTTTTTCTTTTTGAGTGAAAGAACTATATTTATTTTGGATCTCTAAAATGATATTCATAAATTTTCCTCCTTTTTATAAAATATTATACAATAATAAAAAATAGAACTCAATTTTTATTATTTAAATTAATTTAGTTTGAAATTGTATAAATCTAATAAAATAATAAAATAAAAAAAAATAAAGAAAATTTGAAAAAATGAAGTATACTTATATGGTATAGCTATTTCTAAGTATATTACTTACTAAGTTATGAATATATTTTTGAAAAGTTGTCAATAAAATTCTTTTTATTTTTGTATACATTAAATTTCTATTTTTAGACATTTAATATTATTGTAAAATACTATGCTTGTTCTCGATATTAGAACGAAATATAATGAGGTGATAGTTTATGGATAAAAAAAAAGTTGTTTGTTTAAAATGTAAAAAAAAATTTGTTTCAGAAATAGATTTAAGAGGAATTCCATATAGTAAGATATGTCCAAATTGTAAAAAAAATAACAAAAAATACGGTCGAGGTATAAGTGGAGCTATTTAATTTTTTTAATAAAAAGGAGGAACTCTATGGTGATAATAACAATTTTAGTTTTTATAACTATCTTTTTTTTATATTCAAAAAGAAAAAAAGAAAAAACAGTTAACTATGTTTATATAAACGAAAAAACAAAAAAATATCATTTAGAAGAATGCCCATATGCTAAAAATTTAAAAGATATTTCTTTAAAAGATGCAATCAAAAATGAATATATACCATGTAAAATATGTAATCCTAGTCAATTATAAAAAATAAAAATTGTACTTTTTTTCGTAAAAATTATTTATTTGAAATATAAAATGAATAAAAAAAAGACAGGAAAATTTCCTGTCTTTAAACAAACAATTTTGAGGCATTGAATGCTTTGGTGTATATAGTAACTTTAAATCCTTAAAAAGTCAAGTTTAGAGTTTATTTTTTATTCAAATAATATTAATAAAAAAATGAAATAAGTAGCAATATTTTTGTTGATTTAAGTATCCTTTTAAAATTTAAGTATATTTAGTAAGCCTCAAAGAAAGGCTTTTTTTTCATGTACTTTAATATAACTATCTACAATTAGCACCTTAATATCTACATTTTTATTTTAAATTATTTTCAAGTTCCTGTTTTCTTAAATTTTCCCCGTTAACTGTATAAACTAGACCCTTTCCAAGTTGCATAATCTTGTCTGAAAGTCTCTCAAATTTCTTACTTAAAAGTAAAATTATACTTCCACCTTCAATATTGTTAGGACTTTCTTTCATAAATTCTATTATTTCCTTTACTGCTTGGACCCTCATCTCGTCGATCTCTTCATCATCAGCTAAAAGGGAATACATTTTTTTCTCATCTCTTTCTATAAAGGCTTCCATATAAATCTCAAATATGTCATGAACCTTCTTTGCCATCTCCTCTATGATATAAATATGGTCGCCTGTACCATCATTATATTTTTTAAGTTTTCTAAAAAGCTGGAGGTTGCTTTTTAAAAGGTCTCCCATCCTCTCTAACATCTTAACGCAGTCGATAAAGGTTAGAAGAGTCCTTAGATCTCCAGCAGCTGGCTGAAACCTAACTATAGCTAAGATAGAATCTTCCTTTATCTTTACCTCATAGGCATTTATCCTGTCTTCTACTACCTTTGCCTCCCCATAGAGCGATTGAATAAACACTCTTTTTTCAAACATCTCCATATTTATTTTGAAAAGTCTATCTACATTTTCAAACATTTCAATAAACTCTTCTGTTGTACCATCTATTCTTTCGTGAAGATTTCTCATTTTATCCCCCTTGTTTTTTTAAATAATTTTATTTTAGTTCTATTATTATTTTCTATCCGAATTTACCTGTGATATAATCCTCTGTTTTTTTATTGTTAGGATTGGTAAAGATCTTTTCAGTTTTATCAAATTCCTCCACGATACCCTGGAAGAAAAATCCAGTGTAGGTAGAGATCCTTGCTGCTTGCTGCATATTATGAGTAACTATGATTATAGTGTAATCTTTCTCTAATTCTCTTATTAATTCCTCTATCTTTGCTGTAGATATTGGATCCAGTGCCGATGTAGGTTCATCCATCAAAAGGATCTCTGGTTTTACTGCGATAGCTCTTGCTATACATAATCTTTGTTGTTGTCCACCAGAAAGTCCAAGAGCAGAACTATGAAGTTTATCCTTTACCTCATCCCATAAAGCTACTGCTTTTAGACTTTCTTCTACTATTTCATCTAAGATTTTCTTATCTTTTTCCCCATGAAGTTTCGGACCATAAACAATATTTTCATATATAGTCTTTGGGAATGGATTTGGTTTTTGAAATACCATTCCGACTTTTTTTCTAAGTTCAACTATATCGTATTTCTTGCTGAAGATATCATCGCCATCTAATTTAATTTCACCCTCATATTTTGATATATCTATAAGGTCGTTCATTCTATTTACCGATCTTAAAAATGTAGATTTCCCACATCCAGACGGTCCGATAAGAGCAGTTACTTTATTTTTATGAAAATCCATAGTTATATCCTTTAAGGCCTGAAATTCTCCGTAGTAAAAATTAAAGTTTTTTACTTCTAGTCTAAGCTCGTTATTTCTCAATCTTCTCTCCTCCTAAAATTAAAGCTATATTATTAAATAGTTTAAAAACTACCTCTGTTTATTAAATTTAGTTCTTACATAAGCTCCCAATAAATTAAATCCTACTGTTATTGCTACTAAAACAAATAATGTGCCATCCATATTAGCTTTTGGCATATTAGGAACTTGGGTAGCTATTACATATAGATGATAGGGTAGTGTCATAGCTTGATCCCAAATACTCTCTGGTAAAAATGGTAGATAAAATGCTGCTACAGTAAACATTATAGGAGCTGTTTCTCCTGTTGCTCTAGATATACTAAGGATGACTCCTGTAAGTATCCCAGGTGATGCTGCTGGAAGAACAATTTTCCATGTAGTTTCCCATTTAGTTGCACCTAATGCTAGGGATGCCTCTCTTAAATGATTTGGTATTGCTAAGAGTGATTCTCTGGTAGCAGTTATGATTACTGGAAGACACATTATTCCAAGGGTCAAAGACCCTGCCATAATGGAAGCTCCCATTCCTAAATATATTACGAAGAAAGCCATTCCAAAAAGTCCATAGATTACGCTGGGGATTCCGGCTAAATTAACTATTGTAAGATTTATAGTTCTCCTTATCCAATTGTCTTTAGAATATTCTACTAGATAAACTCCTGTAAGTATTCCAAATGGCACAGATACAACTATAGTTCCCAGTGTAAGATAGATACTTCCTACGATTGCTGGAAAAATTCCTCCTGCTCTCATCCCATCTTTTGGAGCTTGACTTAAAAATTCCCATGAAATAGAGGGGATTCCTTTAAAGATTATATATCCTAAGATGAGAACTACTAGAAGTACAGAAAATAATCCCACTACCTTTATAGAACCCTCTATTATTTTTTCACCTTTTCCCTTTAGTATGCTCATTATTTATCTCCTTTAAATATTTTATTTTCCCATGATTTTTCTAGATTTGTGGATAAAATGATCAGCTATTGTATTTGTAGCAAAACTGATAGCAAATAAAACCAGTGCTACTGCGAAAAGAGAATAATAATGAGTACTACCTTGTACTACCTCTCCCATCTCAGCGGCAATAGTTGCTGTAAGTGTTCTCACCGGTGAAAGTATTCCTGCATTTAATATAGGAGCATTACCTGTTACCATGAGTACCGTCATTGTCTCTC
>Ga0316197_10001736_pt1 | contig 15489 bp, 5 predicted proteins | sample OudBiesiAoxic_MG_FD_204939 | JGI IMG/M metagenome (GOLD analysis project Ga0316197, IMG submission 204939) | Coastal sediment microbial communities from Oude Bieten Haven, Netherlands - site A oxic | ecosystem: Environmental > Aquatic > Marine > Coastal > Sediment | place: Netherlands...
ATGAAACGTTAGAAAGTACGAATAGATTAGATGTTAAGAAAAATGATTTAATTGTTTTTCGACCAAATGGGCTCAATGATTATAGTGCCGGGGAATTCAGTATTTTAATCGAGGGTTTAGCGGCTAAAAAATTATACGGCGTGACCTTAGTTGAGCAACAAACCGTTGTAGGAACAACCACGTTAAACGCTGGTGATATTTTATACACTCAACAAAAAAATACTTCACTCGTTTTTGGGGCTAATGTTTTTGATAATCAAATTTTCCATGCTGTCATTACTGGAACGGGGAGTAGTACTGCAGGAACAGTAGAGATATTTATAGATGGAGATGACGTTGGAATAGAAGAAAAAATTTATGGGCTAGAACTGATTGAAAAAACAACAGTGATCGCTGGTACTACTTTGAATGCGGGTAATATCCTTATAACGATTGGCGATGATGACGACGAGGAAGTGGGTGATAACGAATTAACAGTTACTGAAAATGATGTTTTTATTTTGGATGCAACTTCAGCAACTAATGCCTCTGCAACATTATTATTTGATGGCAGTGATCTATCTTTTTCTGGAGATATTAATGGATTGACCTTAATTACAAACTCCGCACCTACTGCAACTAACATGACAAGCACTGTTTCTTACGATGAAGATGCAATCAGTGTCGATTTAGATGATATTGTGGTTACCGATAGCAATTCAAACGAAGTTGTTTCGGCACAATTGACCCTTGTTGATATTAATGCAGGTAGCTTATCAACAGGTACTTTTGGTTCATCGACTAGTTCCTATAATAACGCTTCAGGTATTTGGACCGTTTCTGGTTCGGTTAGTGACGTTAATGCCGCTTTAGCTGCCGTGACGCTCACACCAACAGCAAATTATGAGCTTAATACTCACCTTATTACTCATATCGAAGATTCGGCTTTGACTGGCCCTGCAGATGGTATCATTAGCCTCAATGTTAACGTGCAAAATGATGCCCCCACGGCCACCAATCTTACTCAAGTAAAAAATTATACGGAAGGCGATGCGAGTGTTGCGCTGGATGATATTGTGATCACCGAGCTTGATAGTAATGATACGGTTACTGCGAGTTTAACCTTAGCTAATGTAGCGGCAGGTGTTTTAACGACCGGTACTTTTGGTGTTGCAACCAGTAGTTATAACAGTAGTACCGGTGTGTGGTCTGTTACGGGCTCGGTTAGTAATGTCAATGCAGCGTTAGCCGCTGTTGTTTTTATACCAACAACCGATAATGATGTTGATACCAGTATTGTCAGCCATATTGAAGATGTTGCGATGACTGGCCCTAGTGATGGTTTGATCATACTAACAGTAACCCCTCAGAACGATGATCCTATATTGGTGAGTAGTATTACTGACCAAACTGTTACCGAAGATAGTTTGTTCAACTTTGTTTTTGCTGCCAATACTTTTAATGATATTGATACCGATAACAACCTCACTTATAGTGCGCAATTGTTGGGAGGAGGTGTACTACCAAGCTGGTTAACATTTAATGCGAGTTCTCGTACATTTAGCGGTACACCACTGAATGATGATGTAGGAACGGTTTCGGTTGAGGTGATTGCTGATGATGGCAATGGCGGTACGCCTGCAACAGAAAGCTTTGATATCATAGTGACAAATAGTAATGATGATCCAAGCCTTGATAATGATATTAACGATCAGGTTGCAATTGAAGACTCGCCATTCACCTTTACTTTTGTAGCAAATACTTTCAGTGATGTTGATAGCGGAGACAGTATCAGTTATTCAACTCAATTAGTAGGCGGAGCGGCTTTACCCACTTGGTTAAGTTTTGATTCAAATACACGGACGTTTAGCGGGACACCGAGTAATGATGATATTGGCACACTTTCTATCGAAGTGATTGCTAACGATGGTCATGGTGGTACTCCAGCCACAGATAATTTTAATTTAGTCATTGCCAGCAGTAATGATTTACCGACCGGTATCCTTACCATCACTGGCTCTGCGGTAGAAGACCAAGTACTCACAATCAATACCGATTCGTTAGCTGATGATGATGGGTTAGGGGCATTTAGTTATCAATGGTTACGGGATAGTGTGGCTATCAGTGGTGCAACTGTTAGTACTTATACGTTGGGGGATGCCGACGTTGGTGCCGTTATTTCATATCGAGTGAGCTATACCGATGCGCAAGGTACATTAGAAAACATCACCAGTGAGTCAACCCTTGCGGTTGCTAATATTAATGACCTGCCTATCGGATCTATTTCAATCACTGGTACAACGACTGTTGGTAATACGTTAACGGTTAATAATGACTTACTTGATGATGATGGTTTAGGGGCAATTAGCTATCAATGGCAGCGTAATGGTGTTGACATAGTAGGAGCAACGGCTAATACCTATACCATTACTGTTGATGATGATAACCAAACTATTAATGTCGTTGCGCGTTATAGCGATTTAAATGGTAGCGCAGAGGTGGTTAGCAGTGAAGCGACTGCCACGGTTACTGGTACTAATTATATGCCGACCGGTAATATTGTTATAAATGGTCTCGTGCGACAAGGTGAAAGCCTTATTGCAGATACCTCAACATTGGCTGATGTAGATGGATTAGGTACTTTTAGTTATCAATGGCAACGTAATAGCATCAATATTGCGGGTGCTAACGATGTCAGTTATACGCTCGGAAATAATGATGTTGATAAAATCATGACCGTTGTCGTGAGTTACTTGGATAATGGACTGCCTGAAGGGACAACAGAAAGCGTGACCAGTACTGCCACTGCTACGGTGGTTAATGTTAATGATGCAGCCACTGCAACGCAAATGAATCAAGTACAAAGCTATACTGAAGGTGACATTAATGTTGCTTTAAACGATATTGTGGTGAGTGACGTCGATCTTGGCGATATTATCACTGCAAATCTAACCTTAATAGATCCTAATGCAGGTGTACTGACGACGGGAGTATTTGGCGCTGCGACGAGCTCATACAATGCCATAACGGGGGAGTGGATGGTAACAGGGACTGTGGGTGACGTTAATGCGGCATTAGCTGCTACCGCTTTTACCCCGTCAAGTCATTACGATATTGATACTTCTATTACAACACATATTGAAGATGCATCATCAGCTGGCCCAACTGATGGCTCTATTGCCCTAATGGTCACCGCAATTAATGATGACCCAACACTGGAATATGGAATACCCGATCAGTTTAGTGCTGAAGATACTGTGTTTAGTTTTACCTTTGCTGCCAATACATTTAATGACTTGGAAGCGGGCTCTTCGTTAGTTTATTCAGCGCAGCTTGTGGGGGGAGATGCATTACCAAGTTGGTTGACGTTCAATAGTGAGACACGTACTTTCAGCGGCACACCACTCAACGACAACGTTGGTAGTCTCGATATCAGAGTTAGTGCTGATGATGGACAAGGAGGTACGACCGCCAGCGACAGTTTTACTTTGACTACAAATAATGTCAATGATGCTCCTGTGGGCAGTGTCATTATTAGTGGAACCACCGCCGAAGGGGATCTATTATCCGCTGATACGAGTAGCATCACAGATCAAGATGGGCTCGGTGTATTCAATTATCAATGGTTAAGAGATGGGACCAATATTAGTGGTGAAACGAGTAATACTTTTATCCTGTCAGAGGAAGATATTGGTAGTAAGGTAAGTGTCATGATCAGTTTTACTGATGCACGAGGCACTAACGAAAGTATAACCAGTGCTGAAACAGCAGAAGTGATTAATATTAATGATGCGCCTACTGCAACTAATCAAACCCAAGTTAAAAGTTATAATGAAGGAGACAGCAGTGTTGCCTTCGATAATATCGTGGTAACAGATGTAGATATGGGTGAGACTATCACCGCAACACTGGTTTTATCGGATATCACATCAGGTTCATTGAGCACAGGGTTGTTTGGGAATTCAGCTAGCATTTACAACAGTGTATCGGGTATATGGACGGTGAGTGGTTCAGTAACTGATGTGAATGACGCGTTGGCCAATGTTGAATTCCTCCCAAGTACAAACAATGATCGCGATGTTAATGTGACAACACATATACAAGATGCACTCGGTGCTGGACCGAGTGATGGGATTATTAACTTAGTTGTCAACGCAGTGAATGATGACCCAACATTAGATAACCTTTTACTAGACCAAGTGGCGATTGAGGATACTACGTTTAATTTCACCTTCAATGAAAACAGTTTTAATGATGTTGATAATGGGGCAAGTTTAACTTATAGCGCACAGTTAGTAGGAAGCATACCGTTACCAACTTGGTTAAATTTTGATGCGAGTAGTCGCACATTTAGTGGTACACCGTTGAATGGTGATGTGGGGGTGATCAATATCGAAGTCACTGCTGATGATGGACAAGGTGGCATCCCTGCAACTGCCAGTTTTGAGCTGGTGATCACGAATACCAATGACGATCCCACTTTAAACAATGCAATAGCAGATCAATCAACTATCGAAGATAGCGCGTTTAATTTCACCTTAGCAGCGACTACATTTGGCGATGTGGATAACGGTGATAGCTTAACCTACAGTGCACAATTAGTAGGTGGCGATGCATTACCTTCGTGGTTAAGTTTTGATGCGAATACTCGCACATTTAGCGGCACTCCGTTGAATGGTGATGTGGGGGCGATCAACATTGAAGTCACTGCTGATGATGGCCAAGGCGGCATTCCTGCAACAGACCGCTTTGAGCTGGTGATCACGAATACCAATGATGATCCCACTTTAAACAATGCAATAGTAAATCAATCAGCAACCGAAGGTAATGGGTTCAATTTCACCTTCGCAGCGACTACATTTGGCGATGTGGATAGCGGTGATAGCTTAAACTACAGCGTACAATTACTAAGTGGCGATACACTACCTTCGTGGTTAAGTTTTGATGCAAATACTCGCACATTTAGTGGAACGCCTTTGAATGGGGATATAGGAACGATCAACATCGAAGTTACTGCTGATGATGGCCAAGGTGGCATCCCTGCAAATGCTAGTTTTGAGCTGGTGATATCGAATATTAATAATGATCCGACTTTAAACAATGTGATTGCAGACCAATCTGCGACGGAAGACGTAGTTTTCAATTTCACCTTAGCAGCGACTACATTTGGCGATGTCGATAGTGGTGATAGCTTAACCTACAGTGCAGAGTTGACTACTGGTTCAGCATTACCAACTTGGTTAAGTTTTGATGCGAATACTCGCACATTTACTGGCACACCTTTGAATAGTGATGTGGGAACAATCAACATTGAAGTCACTGCTGATGATGGTCAAGGTGGCATCCCTGCAACTGCCAGTTTTGAGCTGGTGATCACGAATACCAATGACGATCCCACTTTAAACAATGCAATAGCAGATCAATCAGCTATCGAAGATAGCGCGTTCAATTTCACCTTAGCAGCGAATACATTTGGCGATGTCGATAGTGGTGATAGCTTAACCTATAGCGCACAGTTGACTAATGGCTTAGCATTACCCTCTTGGTTAAGTTTTGATACGGCAACGCGTACCTTTACCGGAACACCTTTAAATGCTGATGTCGGTTCAATAACGGTTGAAGTTATAGCTGGTGATGGCAATGGAGGCTCAAATGCTGTCGATAGTTTTAATTTGTTGGTCACTAATGTTAATGACCTTGCACTCGGTAAAGTTGTAGTAACTGGTACTTTAAGTGATGGTGAAGTATTGGTCGCAGATACTTCATTAATTTCTGATGAAGATGGCCTTGGTGAGTTTGCTTTTCAGTGGCTGCAAAATGGTAATGAAATACCTGCCGCCACGACTTCAACTTATGTGCTACAAGCGGGTGACATCGGTACTAATATTTCAGTCAATGTGAGCTATATTGATAGTCAAGGAACGCTTGAGAGCGTTAATAGCCAGCCTCAAAAAGTACCTACCATAAAAGTAGATATTGTAGATAATACAGAGATTACTGAAGAAAGAGTTAGTGTCGTTGATGCCCCGATTTTTATTCCACTCGAGAGTATTGAGTCAGAACCAGACGCTTCAGAGCTTGAAGTAACGCTAGAAGAAGGAGTTGAAGAAGCAATACAAGAGGAAATAGAAGAAAGCACTGAAGAAGACTTGCAAGGTGGGGAGCCCGAACAGATTAGAAACCTTGAACAAAATGTATTTCAGGAACAACAGCAAGTAATCAACCCTGCTAATACTTCTCTTGAGGAGAAAAATCAAACCTCCAATAATATTAATACCGCCACTGTATTGAAAACATTGCAAAAAAATACGATCGAGGAGCAACAATCTCAGCTTCAAAGTGATATTGATAGTTTTTTAATGAAAGATGATCCTCTCTTGTTAATACAGACAAATAATTTTATTAGCGGATTGAATGAGATGCGACAAGAGCTTGACCACGATATTGTTTTTAATAAAACGACCGTTGGGAGTACTTTAGCTGTTTCTGCGGGAGTTTCTGCTGGATATGTCGCTTGGTTAGCACGAAGTGGGGTGCTATTAGGTAGTGTTATGGGAACCTTACCTGTGTGGCGCTTTGTTGATCCGCTTCCGGTGCTAAATCAAGCTAGAGGTGTTTTAGGTGAAGATAGTGAATCTTTAGAGTCGATTGTTGCTGATGGTACGGAAGCCGAGCAAGAATAGAGCCGGTCATAAAAATGAATAAAACAACGAGCTTATTGTCGTGATGTTATAAATTAAAGGAATGCAATTTGATAGGTAGAATATTTAAAGGACAAAGTGCAAAGACTCGAATCGCATTAGGGCTCGTCAGTATAGTGGTCTGCGTTAGCATCGGCGCTTCTTTTCTAGGATTATTCCCGGACAGGTATGGAGCGATATTAGCGGGCAGAGCTGCAATTGCTGAAATAGTCGCTGTTAATAGCTCGGTTTTTATTACTCGACGTGATATTCGTCGAATGGAAGCTAACTTAAATATTTTAGTCTCTCGAAATGATGAAATCTTGTCTGCTGCCGTTAAACCTCTGGAAGGCAAGGCTGTTGCTATTATTGGAGAGCATGAGTCTCAATGGTTGCCGATGGAAGAAGGGACATCTACTGAATCACAGCTAGTGGTGCCAATATGGGAAGGTAATACACAATGGGGGCATATTGAGCTTAGATTTAAGCCTTTAAAGCATCCGGGCCTGTTCGCTTTTTTCTTTGAGCCTTTAGCTCAGTTTATTATGTTTGTTTCCTTTTTTAGTTTTATTTTTTTCAAATTCTACTTAGGAAAAGTGCTTAAACAGCTGGACCCTTCACAAGCAATTCCTGGCCGAGTGCGTTCTGCATTAGATACCATGGCCGAGGGATTATTAGTACTCGATACTAAACAAAATATTGTTTTAGCAAATGAAGCCTTTTCTGTTTTAGTCGGCGAAACACCGGAAGCATTAATGGGGCGAAGTATCGGAAAGTTTTCCTGGAATCAAGTGACAGATCTTAACAGGGAGAAAAATACTCTTTTAAATGTTCAACAAAAGTATCCATGGGAAATCGCCTTAGCATCTAGTTCGTTACAAATGAGCCATATGTTGTATTTGGAAATAGATGAGAATACGCGATATACCTTCATGGTTAACTGTTCGCCTGTATTGGGCCAAAATGGCAAAGTAGCCGGTATGATGGTGAGCTTTGATGATATTACTGCGTTAGAAGAAAAAGAGATTGAGTTACGTCGCTCTAAGGAAGAAGCAGAAACGGCAAACCGTGCAAAAAGTGATTTTTTATCCAATATGAGTCACGAAATACGTACACCAATGAATGCTATTCTAGGTTTTACTGAAGTACTTATGCGTGGTCATGGTAATGACCCTGTGGAAAGTAAACGTTACTTAGGGACGATTGCTTCTAGCGGTAAACACCTACTGGGTTTGATTAATGATATTTTAGATTTATCAAAGGTTGAAGCGGGAAAAATTGAAATTGAAACCTTACCTTGTGCCGCGCATCAAATCGTTCAGGAAGTAGTGAAAGTGATGGGGGTAAAAGCGAAAGAAAAAGGTATCAGTCTTGAATTTATCGCTATTGATAGTATGCCGGATCTTGTGTTAACAGATGCGGGTAAAATTAGACAAATATTAACGAACTTAGTGGGTAACTCGATAAAATTTACTGAAATAGGTAGTGTTAAACTGACAACGCGATATCAGTCAGAAAAGAATAAATCGAGGTTGGTTATTGAGGTGTCAGATACCGGCATTGGGATGACACAAGACCAAGCTGAAACGATTTTTAAACCTTTTGTGCAAGCAGATAGTTCGATAACTCGACGTTTTGGCGGTACCGGTTTGGGTCTCACTATTAGTAAACGTTTTGCTGAAGCTTTGGGTGGTGACATTATGGTGACCAGTGAAACGGGTAAAGGTAGTTGTTTTATCGTTGATATTGAAGTTGAAGCAGCACCTCAAGCAAAGCTACTTTCTGCAACTGAAGTAATGCAAGAAGTAACATCCAATGTTTCTGAACAGCAAATTACCTGGGTTTTCCCTGAAGCTAATATCTTAGTAATTGATGATGGTGATGAAAATAGAGATTTACTAGAAGTAGTATTGAGTGATGCCGGCTTGAGTATTGAGACTGGAGTGAATGGTAAGCAAGGTCTAGATATGGCATTAGCTAGGTCTTATGATCTTATTTTAATGGATGTTCAGATGCCTTTAATGGATGGTTACACTGCAGTTCGTTTGATGCGTGAAAATGGTATTACCATTCCTGTTATCGCCTTGACCGCTCATGCGATGAAGGGAGTTGAAAGTCAGTGTTTAGCTGCCGGCTATTCAGGTTATATGACTAAACCAATCGATATTGATAAATTACTTAAATGCTTAGCAAATGAGTTGGGTGGAAAAATTGCAACCACTACGCACGAAGCAATAGAAGTAAGTAAAACATCACTGATGGTAGAAGAAGCGGTGAACGATAAAAAGCAAATCAGCAAAGCTCCTAAACCTGCTATTTATTCATCTTTACCTAGTGGTGCTAAGAAATATCAAAGCTTGATAGAACGTTTCATTCTTCGTTTACATGAACAGTTTATCCTCATAGAGCAAGCTGCTTCAATTGCTAATTATGAACAATTAGCTGACTTAGCTCATTGGTTAAAAGGCTCAGCAGGTTCTGTCGGTTTTCATGATTTTACTGAGCCAGCAGAATCGCTAGAGACCTATGCAATAGCAAAAGATCGAGCCGCTATAGATAAAAAAGTCGAAGAAATTAAAGATTTAATTTCACGTATAGAAATCAGTAATGATCACCAAACTATTAAGCAAGAAACAGTTAAGCTAGAAACACTTACGGAAGAAAAGATTAAGCAAGAAACTGAGCAACTAGCTATCGAACAGGATACAATATTTTCTGGAGCAGTAATCCGGTCAACGCTACTAGCGAGTACACCTAAATTAAAGCCGATTGCTGAAAAGTTTGTATTGAGACTAGATGAAAAGATTATATTGATGAATGATTCATTAAGTCAGGAAGATTTTGCAACACTAGCTGATTTAGCACACTGGCTTAAGGGCTCCGCGGGTACGATAGGCTTTCATGATTTTACCGAACCTGCAATAAAACTTGAAGCATCGGCAAATGAAAATAATACCGATAATGCAAAGCATTTACTTGAAGCGATAAGGCAGATGGCAAATAACATAGACTTGTCCGATACACCCGATAAAAATAATACTCGTGAAATTTTTAAGTAGTTGTTAGGCATGGGCAAAATAAGCTTAGGGGAAAAAATTGAACAATCTGAGTACAGATAAACTCGGTAAGCCAAGCGCTTGCGTTGATAACCTTCATACACAGCTAAAAAATGCTGTGATTATGATGGTTGATGATGAGCCTATTTTGATGGAAATCCTACAAAGTTTTCTTGAAGATGAAGGCTATCAGAATTTTATTAATATTGAAGATTCAACATTAGCAATGGAACGGTTGAAACTCGATCAACCTGATATTTTATTGCTTGACCTTAAAATGCCGATTGTGAATGGGTTTGATATTTTAAAAGAAGTGCGTGCCCATGATTTATTGAAACGTATCCCCGTTATTGTCCTGACCTCTGCATCTGATGCGGCAACAAAGTTAAAAGCGCTTGAGTTGGGAGCTACGGATTTTTTAGCAAAACCAGTCGATGCTAGTGAGTTAGGGTTACGTTTGCGTAACACTCTGACTGTAAAGGCATATCAAGATCAGCTCGCATTTTATGATACGTTAACGGGTTTACCTAATCGCGCACGATTTATGGACCGTTTAGATTGGGCTTTAATGAATGCTATTCGCTACAAGCATTCAGTAGCCGTGATGAATTTAAGTGTGGATCGTTTTAAAGAAATTAATGATACTTTAGGGCCAAAATCAGGTGATTTATTACTGCAGCAGGTTGCAGATAGGTTATCGGGTGCAGTTCGGTTTAGTGACGTTATTAGTCATACTGGGCGGGATGACTTATGGCAGAATATGGCGCGAATTAGTGGCGATGAGTTTACCTTATTGTTACCAGGTGGCTCAGTCGCTGAAGATGCAGCTTATATTGCGAAGCGCTTATTGGAGGTCATGAAAGACGTCTTTTTTATCAATGGCCATGATATCTTTGTGACGGCTAGTATTGGTATTGCTGTTTATCCCAATGATGCAGAAACGGCAGATACTTTGATGAAGAATACGAGTGCGGCCACTGAGTACGCTAAGCATAAAGGACGAGATAATTACCAATTTTATTCAAAAGATATTAATAACAAAGCTAAGGAACGTTTGCTGATAGAGTCTGAGCTTAGGCGAGCGATTGAAAAAGAAGAGTTTGTTGTTCATTATCAACCAAAAATAAATACACAAACCGCTCTCGTTACAGGAATGGAAGCATTGGTGCGCTGGCAACATCCAGTAAAAGGTTTGTTATCTCCTTTTTACTTTATTGAAATTGCAGAGAAATCTGGACTAATCCCTGCGATCGGTGAATGGGTTATTCATGAAGCCTGTCGACAAAATAAAGAGTGGCAAGATCAAGGTCTAGGGCATTTTACAATATCAGTCAATGTATCGCCTCAACAGTTTAATGCAAAGCATATTGAAAAGACCATGGAAGCTGCAATTTCTTCAGGTATGGATATGCAGTATCTTATTATAGAAATTACCGAAGGTATGTTAATGGGCGATGAAGAACGTGCTATTGAGGTAATGAAAGAAATTAGAAAACAAGGGCCGTTGTTATCCATTGATGATTTTGGTACTGGTTACTCTTCATTAAGTTACTTAAAACGCTTCCCTTTAAATGAGCTAAAAGTGGATCGGGCATTTATCATCGATGTCCCTGAGAAGCGAGATGACTGTGCCATTGTTAGAGCGATTGTTGCCATGGCACATAGTCTCGAATTATCTGTTGTTGCAGAAGGCATCGAAAATAGTGAGCAGTTAGAATTTCTTAAGGGAATTGGATGTGATGTGATACAAGGTTTTTATTTTAGTAAACCGCTACCTGCAGATGAATTTGAACAGTATGTGCTTACTAAAAATAAATCCATGTAACTTTAAGTATTCTGTTATGTAGTATTAAATACTTAGTTATGTAATCAGTGAGTCAAGGTGGTTGTTAAATCGTTAGTTCAAAGCGCTTATTTTAAAGCTTTTAGTGGCACTTTTATTATTATCTAGTATTACATATTGCCGGTTAACTACGTAACCGCACACTTATCTGCTCAGTCACCTAGTTATTTAGGGTTTTAGGCTCTTAATTAGCTATTTAGTTACTTCATCTACTTAACCATTTACTTAACTATCTACTTAGTACTTTTAATACTCCCTATGCTTCATTTTTTATTATCTGATTTTAAATCGTTAATGACTAAGTCTAAAGCTTGCATTAGTTGTAATGAGTGAGTTGCATCGATACTATCAAACTTACAGCGAATTTCGGTTGGAATATGTGCTGCTTTTAGTTTTAATGCTTGTCCATCATGAGTAAGTTGGATGTGACGCTTACGTTTGTCTTGTTCACCCTTAATCACTGCAAGTAGTTTTTTATCTGTCATTTTCTTTAAAATTTGCGTCAAAGCACTGCCATCAATTGCTGTTTTATCAATGAGTTCTGCAATAGTTATCTTATCCTTTTCCCATAAGGCCATCATCACTACATACTGAGGGTAGGTTAAGTTTATTTCAGCTAATGGGGCTCTATAGGATCGAGCAATACTGTTTGAAGCCATGTATAAACGGTGGCATAACTGATTTTTTAGCTTTAATTGTTCAAATGACATTGTCACTCCTTGCTTTTTTATGATTTTAATTTGCACGCAAAGTATTTGCAATTGTTATTTACCTTCGTTACTATTATTTTGCATGCAAAATAAAATATTTTTTTTGATCTAACTTTGGAGTTTACTATGAATGTATTACAAGAAATCGCTTACACAGCTAAAGCAACAGCAACTGGTGGCCGTGAAGGTATCGCTAAATCTGATGATGCTCGTTTAGATATTAAATTGTCTACACCTAAAGCCTTAGGCGGTGATGATGGGCAGGGGACTAATCCTGAACAATTATTTGCTGCAGGTTATGCAGCCTGTTTTATCGGTGCATTGAAACATGTTGCAGCGTCTGAAAAAGTAAAACTTTCAAGTGATATCTACATTAACTCTGAAGTTGCTATCGGCCCAATTGAAGGTGGTTTTGGGATAGCTGTTAAACTTGCTGTATCACTGGGTGATATGGATAAAGCGCAGGCACAGGCTTTAGTTGAAAAAGCTGATTTGGTTTGCCCGTATTCAAATGCAACACGTGGCAATATTGCTAAAGAGCTGACGGTAATTTAAATCTATTTAAATGATATTAGTTCAGTAATTAGTGAACTCAATATTGTACGGGTAAGTAAAATACTGAAGCTAAATAGCTATCATAAAAAGAGAGTTGTAATGTCTTGTTATTACAACTCTCTCACTCTAATAAAAAGTAAAAACTCAGTGATAAGTTATACAATCCCGTTGCGGATCAAAATACTTTCTATTTTTATTCTTCTTTTTGTTATTGCATAGTAAAAGTCATAAGTATTGAATTAACAGCAGAATTTAAATCATCTTAATCAAACCTTGAGATTAAGATGATTATTACTTTTATTGTAATTTAAACTTTTTCACCAATGCATCTAATTGTGTATTAGCAGATGCCAGCGTTTGTGTACTATCCACTGTTGCTTGACCATTTTTAGTTAGCTCTTGTACCATTTCATTTATGTTGGTCATATTTCGACTCACCTCTTCGGTGACACTACTTTGCTCTTCAGATGCTGTTGCAATCTGCGTACTTAGATCGTTAATTTGAATAATAAAGTTAGTCATATTATCCAAGCTATCGGTAACTCGTGCGGTGTTTTCAGCAGCAAGTTGACAGCTTGTTCTTGTGGCATCCATTGTAGATACTGCGTTGGTCGCATCACTGCTTAAGGTGTTTAATATTTGATTAATTTCTGCCGTACTGGTTTGTGTACGCGCAGCAAGTGAACGCACTTCATCTGCTACCACAGAAAAGCCTCTACCTTGTTCGCCTGCTCGCGCTGCTTCTATTGCCGCATTTAATGCTAATAAATTAGTTTGGTCTGCTATATCACCAATAACACTCAGTGCTTTAATAATTTCTTGCGTATTATTACTCATGGTATTAATACTTGCGGATGCCGAATCGACTTCATCTACTAAGGCTAAAACACTGTTCGATGCCTCACTCACAATGGTTTTTGATAAAATGGCTTCATCATTTGCTTGTTGGGTATTAAGTGCAGTATCAGCAGCATTTTGAGCTACCGTTTCAGATGTACTGCTCATTTCTGTTATTGCACTTACAACTTGCTCTGTTTCGCTCGCATGTGCAATTAAAGCACTATTTGCCTGCATCGATTGCTGATTAAGTTGCTCCGTGCTGGTGGTTATATGCGCTGATGCCTGCGAAATATCAAGCATCATAGATTGTAAGTACATAATAAAGTTGTTCACTGAATGACTAATATCACCTAGCTCATCATCGTTAGTAATAGTGAGGCGTGATGTTAAATCTGCTTCACCTGTAGATAAAGTATCAATACGTTGTTTCAAAGTGTATAGGTTTTTAACTATCGCTGTAATGATCCAAATAATGAGTATGAGCGATACTATGATTAATACTGCTGAAGAAGTGATCATTGAGGCTACTTGGTCATCAAAAATAAGTTGAGTGGCGTCTGTTAAATTGTCTTGAACAGCAATAATATCGTTTTCATAAGCGCCGGTAGAAAGTATCCAGCCCCACTCTGGGAATATTTTTCGGCTATAAGCTATTTTATTTTCACTTTTTTTGGTGACCGGGTTTTCATAAACGATGTCAACCGTTGACTCTTGTTTTCCTTGAATGTGTTTGGCTATCAATTTCGTATTGTCGATTTTAGTGCCAATGAGTTCTGTTTTTGGATGAGCGATAAAGGTTCCCTCCTCATCTTGGATCCAAAAATAGCCATTAAGCCCATATTTAGCCACGGTAACTGCATTTATAGCTGCCTCAATATTATCTTTTCTCAGTGTGCTAACGTATTCACCACTGGCTATCACTAAATTTAATGGCTTGAAATAAAATGAAGCTGTAATTTTGTCTTCTACAGTTTCGGTGGTTGGGTTTAAAAATGAGTATTCACTAAACCCTATATCTTCCTTTTGCGCCGCAGCAACAACATCTCTTACAAAAAATTTACCGTTAGCATCGACTTTGTCGTAACCATTGTCTTCAATCTGTGTAACATCGCTACCATAAGCTTTATTGATAAATGAGGTTGCGTCATAGGCAAAAAAATAGCGCCCGTTATTCCAACGATGCTGCTGTAGAAAAGCATAAACACTCATTTCTGCTTCTCTATATGAAGTGCTATTTTCATATATCTTTGTCACAGTAGTCTTGAAATCAGACATTTCAGTGGCCAAGTTTTTCTTTATATTTTCAATTTTAGAAGATTCATAATAATCTGAAATGGCGAAGGCGATGGTATCAACTTGGCCTCTGAGGTTTTGATCGAGCATTTCAGCTAGTTGTGCTTGAATATTTTCTTTTTCTTTTTCAAGTACAACATTTTCAGTTTTTATTAGTGAATAGATAAAAAATGAGGCCATAATGAGTAGTGGTACACATAAGGTGGTGATCAGTTTTGCTTTGATAGTAAATTTAATGGCCATTGGCATTTCCTAGGATCTTTTGGTTAAAGTTAATTAACTATAGATAGGGAATTAATGTTTGCGTGGCTTGACTATCACTTTATTGTTGTATATCAATAAAGTGGTAGATATTAGCGGTCTTGATTAAACATTTAGGTGGGTAAAACGAAAGGCTAATGGACAGCTCCCACTAAATTAACTCACTAAAGCTCGTTATACCCGTTATCAATCGAGATGCTTTATTCAGTCATTAGCTTGGACAGCAAGGCAAGGCGTAACATGATGACAATGGCTAGTCCTTATCGAATGTT
>Ga0316197_10001738_pt1 | contig 15483 bp, 12 predicted proteins | sample OudBiesiAoxic_MG_FD_204939 | JGI IMG/M metagenome (GOLD analysis project Ga0316197, IMG submission 204939) | Coastal sediment microbial communities from Oude Bieten Haven, Netherlands - site A oxic | ecosystem: Environmental > Aquatic > Marine > Coastal > Sediment | place: Netherlands...
CGTCGGACAGGCGGGCGACGACGCGCCGCCCGAGAAACCCGGCGCCGCCGGTGACGAGGACGCGTTTCCCGTCCCACGAGCGGGGCGAGCCGTCGCCGGACGAACGCGGCGCGGCGGTGCCAGGATCGGCGGGACCGGTCTGATCGACGGACATGTGGCCAGGCTACGACCGTGAGCGGGCATGATGGGACCCGATGGAGGCGGCAGCGGATCTCACCGGTGAGGCGTCGATCCGCGTGGCCTACACCCTCGAGCAGTGTTGGCACCCGACACCCGGTGGCACGGCCATCGCAGCACTGCGGATCGCCCGCGAGCTTGACCGCATCGGCGGGGTCGAACTCCACCAGGTCGCAGGGCGGCACCCGCAGGCCCCGATTCCCGAATTCCGACCCGTCGGATCCGTTGCGATGCTGCCGCTCTCGAGGCCACTGCTGTACGAGGCGTGGAACCGGCTGAACTGGCCGCGCGTCGAATCGGTCACCGGGGAGATCGACGTCGCCCACGCAACCGGACTCGTCCCGTGCGGGACTGCGTCACCGCTCGTGGTGACCGTGCACGACCTCGCCTTCCTGCACGATCCGACGCAGTTCTCGCGCCAGGGTGTCCGCACGATGCAGCGCAGCCTCGACACGATCCGACGACGCGCCGATCGCGTCATCTGTTCGAGTCGCGCGACGATGATCGATTGCGAACGCGCCGGCCTCGACCGATCCGTGCTCCGTCATGTTCCCCTCGGCGTCGACATCACCGACGTCACCCCGCTGGAGGTGGAACGCGTGCGTCGGCGGTATCTGCTCCCCGACGAGTTCGTGCTGTTCCTCGGCACGCTCGAGCCACGCAAGAACCTCGCTCGTCTGGCCGAGGCGATGCGGCTGCGCTCGTCCGACCAGGAGCTGGTCGTCGCCGGCGCCGACGGTTGGGGCGACGTCGGAGCGATCGACGAACGGAGTGCGCTGTTCCTGGGATTCGTTCCCGACGCCGACCTGGCGGCCCTCTATGCGGCGGCGTCGGTCTTCGCCTATCCGAGCGAACGAGAGGGATTCGGTCTCCCGGTGGCAGAAGCGATGGCACAGGGCACGCCGGTGGTCACCAGCGCGGGCACGTCCACCGAAGAGGTCGCCGGGGGAGCGGCGGTGTTGGTCGACCCGTTCGACGTCGCCGACATCGCCCGTGGCCTCGACGAGGCGTTCGACCGTCGAGCCGACCTCTCGATCTCGGGCCGGGCGAGAGCCGCGGAGTTGACGTGGCGATCGTCCGCCGAGCGCACGTTGTCCGTCTACCGTGAGCTGGTCGCATGATCGAGCAACACCCCACCTCCGACGGCCCGGCGGCAGGGCCCGCACACACGGTGCGGGCATCGGACCCGCCGTACGACGGTCTGCCCGCCGGACGACTCTCGCCGGTCGATGTCGCGGTCAATCTGCTCTGGTGCGTGCCGGGCCAGGTCGGTGGGTCCGAGCAGTACCTCGTTCGGCAGCTCCTGGGTCTCGCCGAGGTCTCCGGAGCGTTCGTGCCCCGGCTCTACTGCCTGCCGGCGTTCGTCGATGCCCACCCGGAACTCGCTGCGGTCTTCCCGATGGTCCCCGCAGGCATCACCGGCAACGCCCGGCCGCGCCGGATCATCTACGAACACACCTGGCTCGCCCGCCGGACGAGGGGTGCCGAGCTGGTACACCACGGCGGTGGCACCGCTCCTGCGTTCGGCCGCCGCCCGATCGTGCTCACGATCCACGATCTCCAGCACCTCACGTCACCGGAGTACCTGTCGCCGTCGAAGCTGCGCTACCTGCGCGCTGCGATCCCGCGCTCGGTCGAGCGGGCGAGCATCGTCGCCGTCCCCACCGACTACGTGCGGGGCACCGTCATCTCCGCCTACGGCATCGAACCGGAACGGGTGATGGTCGTACCCCACGGCGTCGAGCCGACGCTCGGAGCCGACGCGCCCGCCGAGTCCGACCTGCGACGTGACTACGGCCTCGGTGGAGGCCGCGTGCTCGTGTATCCGGCGATCACCCACCCCCACAAGGGACATCGGTTCCTGCTGGAGGTGATGGCGACGCATTGGCATGATCCGGATCTCCGGCTCGTGCTGCTCGGAGGGGCGGGGAGCGCCGACGGACAGGTCGAGGCATCGATCGACGAACTCGGGCTGCGTGAGCGGGTCGTGCGGCCGGGACGCGTCTCCGATGCCGAACGCGACGGTCTGATCGCCCTCGCCACCGCACTCGTCTTCCCGAGTGAGTACGAAGGCTTCGGTGCGCCGGTGGTCGAGGCGATGGCCCTCGGTACCCCGGTGATCAGCAGCGATCAACCGGCGCTCGCCGAAGTCGTGGGTTCCGCCGGCATCGTGCGTCCCCGCGATCTCGACGCCTGGGCGACCGTGCTCGACGACCTCGATTCGAGAACGCCCGAACTGCGTGTCGCCGGACGACGGCGCGCCGAGGCGTTCAGCTTGCGCACGTCGGGCGAGGCACTGGCGGCTGCGTACCTCGCGGCGCTCGACATCGACGGATGAGTACCACCACGACCACCTCCGAGCGGATGCCGCGTGCGGGGTTCGGGCAACGTCCGCTGGTGGTGTTGTGCCCGCACTTCGCCCCCGACACCGCCCCGACCGGAACGGTGATGACCCGCATCGTCGACGAGTTGGTCGAGCTCGGTCACCGCGTGCACGTGGTGACCTCGCTGCCGTGGTACCGATCGCACGCGATCGAATCCGGATGGGATGGTCGGCTCGTCCGCACGGAGCAGACGCCATGGGGGTCGATCACGCGCGTGCATCCGTTCCCGGGGGAGGACAAGTCGAACCTGTTCCGTCGGTCGCTCGGGTTCGTCGCATATTCGGCGCTCGCCGGTGTGCAGGCGGTCCGCGTCGGCGGCTGGTTCAGAAGATGCGACGCCGTGTTGGCGATGTCGCCCCCGCTCACCCTCGGCCTCACGGGCTGGCTGGCGAGCAGGCTGCGGCGTTCGCCGATGATCTTCAACATCCAGGACGTCTTCCCGGACGCCGCAGTCGAGACGGGAGCGATCACCAACCCCCGGATCATCGCGGTGGCGAGCTGGCTCGAACGGGTGAGTTACCGGTGCGCCGATGCGGTGACCGTGTTGTCCGACGACCTTCGCGACAACGTGGTGGCCAAGCTCGGGCCGCCGAGCGCGGACAAGGTGGTCGTGATCCCGAACTTCGTCGACACCGAGGCGATCCGGCCCGGCGAACGCCTGACGCCGTACCGGGCCGAGCTCGGTCTGGGAACAGGGTCGGTCGTGTTGTACGCCGGAAACGTCGGGTTCTCGCAGTCACTCGACCTCGTGCTGGCCGCAGCGGCCGAGCTGCCCGACGTGACGTTCCTCGTCAACGGCGACGGCGCCGCCCGCCCCTCGCTCGAGTCAGCGGCGGCGCCCATGCCGAACGTTCACTTCGCCGGCTACATCGACCCGGATCGGCTGTCGGAACTGCTGGCGACCGGCGATGTGCACGTCGTTCCGCTGAAGACGGGTCTCGGCCGGGTCAGCGTGCCGTCGAAGACGTACTCGATCATGGCCGCCGGCCGGCCGGTCGTGGCCGCGATCGATCCCGACACGGCGGTGCCGAGGATCCTCGCCGACTCCGGCGCCGGGATCGCCGTGCCGCCAGATGACCCAGCGGCGTTCGTCGCCGGCCTACGACACGTGCTCTCCGACCCGGACGAAGCACGTTCGATGGGCGCCCGCGGGCGTCGCTGGGTGGAGCGCGAGGCCTCGCCGACGGCGGTCGGCCGCGCCTACGACCGACTGATCTCCGCGTTGCGCCGCTGAGGGCGATCCCCGATCGGAGTCGGGCGCCGATAACCTCTCATCCCCGTGGCACCCTCCTCGTCATCCACCAAGAAGGCCGCAAAGCTGGCCAAGTCCGGCCAGGGCAAGAAGGTCCGCTTCCAGGGCGGCACTCTCTTCCCATTGGTCGTGGCGATCGTCGTCGTACTCGGCCTCTCGCTGGTGTTCTACGCCCGTCAGAGCCGCCCGGCCGCCGACGCGTCCGAGCCTCAGATCGACGACCACTGGCACCACGCATACGGCTTCTACCTGTGCGATACCTGGTTCCAGCTGTCGGGCGATGCCGAGGAGCGCACGTCGAGCGGGTTCTCCAACCAGGAGTTCGCTCGGACGGGCATCCACAGTCACGAGGACGGCCTGATCCACTGGCACGCCTTCTCCTCCGCGGCGGTCGGTCGGCGAGCGACATTGCAGGTCTTCCTCGACGTGTACGGCGTCGAGCTGACCAACGACAGCCTCACCTTCCCCGAAGAACAGCGTGCGGGTCTGCCCTATGAGCAGGAGACCGGCGTCTTCGAAGAGGGCGAGACCACGTGCGTCATCGACGGCAACGAGGAAGATGCCGAACTCAAGGCGGTCGTGTGGGACAACTTCTCCGACACCGATGACGGCACGACGTTCATCGCCGACTTCGGCAACATTCGTCTCGACAAGGACGCAATGGTCGTCGCCATCGCGTTCGTCCCGGACAACACCGACGTGAGCATGCCGCCGTGGGCGCCCGACCTGCCCGAACTCGGCGAGGTCGATTCCAACCAGCTCACCCCGGCCGAGCTGCCCGGTGCCACGGTGCCGGGCGACAGCACACCTGTCGACTCCACGCCGGCCGAAGGTACCGAGTCCGACGAGTGATGCGGGCCGTCGTGCTCGTCGGTGGCTTCGGCACCCGACTGCGGCCGCTCACCAATTCGGTCCCGAAACCCATGCTGCCGGTCGGCCACGTGCCGATGATCGCGCGGCTCGTCGCGCGGTTGGGCCGCGGCGGCGTCACCGAGGTCGTGCTGGCGCTCGGCTTCAAACCCGAGCCGTTCATGGAGGCGTTTCCGGACGGCCGCTGCGGCGACGTCAGGCTGCGCTATGCGGTCGAGCCAGAGCCTCTCGACACCGCCGGTGCCATCCGCTTCGCCGCTGATCAGGTGGGCATCGACGACACGTTCGTCGTCGCCAACGGTGATGTCATGACCGACCTCGACGTGGGGGCGCTCGTCGCCGCTCACCGACGTTTCGCCGCCGAGGCCACGATTCACCTGATCGGCGTCGACGACCCGTCGGCGTTCGGTGTCGTCGACCTCGACGCCGACGGCCGTGTCCGGGCCTTCGTCGAGAAGCCTCCGCCAGGCGCCGAGCCGAGCAACCTCGTCAACGCCGGCACGTACGTCTTCGAGCCGGCGGTGCTCGATCGGATTCCGGCCGGACGCAAGGTGTCGATCGAGCGCGACGTGTTCCCCGGCATCGCCGCAGACGGAGCGCTCTACGGCGTGTCGACCGACGACTACTGGCTCGACGCCGGCAGGCCGGAGTTGTATCGCGCTGCCAACCTCGACCTGCTGGGCGAACGCAGGGTGCACGACCGCTGCGAGCCGGTCGATGCGACATCCTCGGTCGACCCAGCCGCGACGGTCGCGAACAGCATCGTGGGCGAGCGCGTGGTCGTCGGCGCCGGGGCCCGAGTCGTCGATTCGGTGCTGCTCCCCGACGCAATCGTCGAGGCGGGAGCCTCGGTCACCCGGTCCCTCGTGATGGGCGTCGTCGGGCGCGACGCCGACGTCGCCGACAGCATGATCGGCGCCGACGGCCGCGTGGCCGCGGGTTCCCGGCTCCACGACGGTGCGCTCCCGGAGACCGGCTGAGCGCCGGCGACCTTCGCCGCTGGCATATCGTCGTCATCCATGCGTGTCGCAGTGATCGGGGGAGCCGGCTTCCTCGGCTCCCACCTCGTCGATCGTCTGCTCGCGGACGGGCACGAGGTCGATGTCATCGACGACCTCTCGTCCGGGTCGCTCGCACATCTGGCCGATGCCCGTGCCGCCGGCGGGGCATTGAAGTTCCACCACCTCGACGCCACCTCGGCCGATGCCGACACGCTGATCGGCATGCGCCGCCCGGAGTTGGTGTACCACCTGGCGTTGATCCCCAGGGGTCGGCGCACCGCCACCGAGTACGCCGACGGATTCGGCGCAGCACTGGCGACCCTCGAGGCTGCACGTCGTCATCGTGTGGCCAAGGTGGTGGTCACCCTGCCGGCCGGCGCGATGTACGGCGAACCGTCGGCGCGATCGCTCCCCGTGAAGGAGGGCGAACTGGTCCCGCGGGGGGTGCGGGGCGTCGTGGCGTGCGCGATCGTCGATCTGCTGTCGACGTATCGCGAACGCCATGCGATCGAATTCACGGCGCTGGCATTGTCCACGGTCTACGGCCCGCGGCAGCAACCCGATGGTGGGGTCGTGGCGGCGTTCGAGCAGGCGGCGAGGACCATGACGCGGCCGACGTTCGAGGGAGACGGGCGCCAGACCCGCGATCTGCTGTTCGTCGACGATGCCGTCGACGCCCTCGTGAAGGCGAGCGAGCGCGGGAGCGGGCTCGTGGTGAACGTCGGAACGGGCGAGCAGACGTCGCTCCGCGAGCTGTGGGAGATGGTCGCCGTCGGCGCCGAGGGGGCGCTCGAGCCCGACACTGTGCCGGAGCGTCCCGACGACCTGGTCAGGTTCGCGGTGTCCCCGGTTCGTGCTCGGATCCATCTCCAGTGGTCGCCGTGGACGGATGTCCCGAGCGGCCTGGCCCGCCTCCGCGAGACTCGCTGAGCGAGCGGCTCGCCGTTCGACCGGCACCGGCGTGTTGCGGGTTCAGGCGACCGCGTCGAGCACGGTGCGGGCGAGCGACTCGGCGATCGCCGGCGTCGCCATGATCGACGGTGTCACGATGCAGCGCATGCCCTCGGCTTCGACGGCGTCGGCCAGGTCGGCGTCGACCGGGTCGATCACGAGCACGGATGCGATCGGTGCGTAGAGGCGCGCCACCCCGACCACCGACGCCTCGTGGCCGAGCTCGGTGAGCATCCTGTCGGCCGGCCCCTTGAGCGCCGCACCGCCGACGATCGGAGAGATCCCCACGGTGCGTTCACGGCGCGTGGAGAGCACGCGGTCGACACCCGCGAGCGATCGGATCGGGCCGATCGACACGATCGGGTTGGACGGGGCGATCACCAGGGTGTCGGCGGTCTCGAGCGCATCGCCTGCGGCAGGCGAGAGGTCGGCTCCTCCGTCGAAACGGACGGTCGTGACCGGCACGTCGTGGCGCAGGCGGACGAAGTAGTCCTGGAACGAGACCTCGTGGACGCCGTCACCTTCATCGACCGCGACGATCGTCGACCGTCGGTCGTCGGACATCGGAACGACCCGGATCGGGACACCCCACGCCCTGCGGATCTCGTCGGTCACCTCCGTCAGCGAGGCCCCCTCGGCAAGGCGGGCCGTGCGGTAGAAGTGGGTGGCGAGGTCCTGGTCGCCGAGGTTGAACCATCGAGGTGCCGCCGAGGACCCCTCGGGCCGGACGGCCTCGTACCGGCCGAGGGCCTCCATGGCTCGCCAGGACTCGTCGACGAGGCCCCATCCGCGGTCGGGGTCGATGGCGCCGGCAAGCGTGTAGGTGATCGTGTCGAGATCGGGGGAGATCGACAGTCCGTGGAGTGTGCAGTCGTCACCGGTGTTGACGACGGCGGTGATCGTTCCCGGGTCGTCGACGGCGTCGATCAGCCCTCTCAGGAAACGTGCTGCGCCGACACCTCCCGAGATCACGGCGATCGTGGGAGGTGTCGTGTGCTCGGACGGTTCGCCGGTCATCGGTCGTGTGTCTCCATCAGTCGTGTGTCTCCGTCAGCCGTCGATAGACCGCAGCGAGTGCGTCGGCCGTGTCGTCCCACGAGAACCGAGCGACGTTCGCACGGCCTCGTCGGACGAGCTTGGCGTGCATCTCGTCGCTCGTGAGGATCCAGTAGAGGTTGGCGGCGAGCGCTTCGGTGTCTCGGGGTGGGCTGAGCAGTGCAGCCGACCCGGCGACCTGGGGGATCGATCCAGCGGTGCTCGCAACGACCGGTGTTCCCACCTGCTGCGCTTCCAGGATGGGAAATCCGAAGCCCTCGTCGAGTGACGGGTAGGCCAAGGCACGGGCATGGCGGAGCAGCCACGACTTCGTGGCGGAATCGACCGGTCCGGTCCGGACGACCCGTTCGGCGACGGTCGGCGACAGCCGTTGGATCGCCCGGGACACCGCATCGAGGTCGTTGCCGACCGCTCCTGCAACCACCAACCGGACGGTCTCGTGCTCGCTCGCCAGGCGTCCGAACGCCGCGACGAGGGCGGGAACGTTCTTGCGGCGTTCGATCGTGCCGAGCGAGAGGATGAACGGTTGCCCGCCGAGGTCGGGCAGCCCGACCGGTGACGCCGTCGCGGCCGGCACTGTCGCCGATCCGTCGAGCGCAGCAGCGGGGGCGTCGGTCGACGGCGGCCCGAGCAGCACCGTGGTGACACGATCGGTGCCGAGCAGCTCCCTCACTCGAAGCGACGTCGCGTCGGAGCTGGTCACCACGGACGCACCGTCGGCGATGTTGCGGCGCAGCACCTCGGCGGCGAGGCGCACGTCGGCCACCGCGTCCTCGGGGTGGTCGAGGAACCAACAGTCGTAGACCGACACCAGTCGAGGCCTCGACGACGGTGGAACGACGTAGTTGGTGCCGTGCACGACGTCGACGTCGCCCAACCATCGGTCCATCGAAGGCGCAGACCGCCGAGCCCAGAGCCGCAGCGCAGCAGCTGCAGGCAGTGGGAGCCGACGTGTCGGTGCGCTGACCTTGGCGCGCAGGCTCGTGACGTACGGCGCGAGATCGACATCGCCACGGGCGCCGAGCGCGTCGACCGTCCAGGCCACTCCGTTGCCGATCCCGGTGCGGGCACCGTGGAGCGGGCCGACATCGATGGCGACACGAACGGTCGAACCATCGCGTCCGCTCGTCTTCGACACGGTCTTCGACACGTCGGTCATGCAGCGTCGGATCGTACCGGTGGAGCCCGGCACCGCATCGGAGGCGGTCGCTGACCCTAGACTCGCGGCCCTTATGCCTCGAGCGTTCATCACCGGTATCACGGGCCAGGACGGCCAACATCTCGCTGAGTTCCTGCATGGTCGGGGCTATGACGTGTACGGGATGGTGAAGGGCCAGAACAATCCGCGGGCGGAGCGGTTGGCGGAGGAGTTGCCGTTCGTGGAGTTGGTCAGTGGGGACCTGGCCGATCTGCCATCGCTGGTGGCGGCGTTGGAGATGTCGCAGCCCGACGAGGTGTACAACCTGGGTGCGATCAGTTTCGTGGCGTTGTCGTTCTCGCAGGCGGAGTTGACGGCGAACATCACCGGGTTGGGCGTGTTGCGGATGCTGGAGGCGATCCGGATCATCGGAGGCTCGAACAACAATCCGATCCGGTTCTACCAGGCGTCGTCGTCGGAGATGTTCGGCAAGGTGCGCGAGACGCCGCAGACGGAGATGACACCGTTTCATCCGCGTTCGCCGTATGGATGCGCGAAGGTGTTCGGCCACGACATCGTGGTCAACTACCGCGAGAGCTACGGGCTGCACGCATCGTCGGGGATTCTGTTCAATCACGAGGGTCCGCGGCGTGGGATCGAGTTCGTGACGCGCAAGGTGACGAACGCGGCGGCGCGGATCAAGCTGGGGTTGCAGCACGAGTTGGTGATGGGGACCCTCGATGCCAAGCGTGACTGGGGGTATGCGGGTGACTACGTCAAGGCGATGTGGTTGATGTTGCAGCAGGACGAGCCCGACGACTACGTGGTGGCCACCGGCGAGACGCACTCGGTCGAGGAGTTGGTCGAGCGGGCGTTCGCCGAGGTGGGCATCGAGAACTGGCGTGACTACGTGCGCCAGGACCCGAAGTTCTACCGGCCTGCCGAGGTCGACCTGCTGATCGGCGACCCATCCAAGGCCCGTGAGAAGTTGGGCTGGGAGCCCGAGGTCGGGTTCCCCGAGCTGGTGAAGATGATGGTCGAACACGACCTCGCCCGCGAAGCACGCCGCGCCGGCATTCAACTCTGACGGTCGATCGCACCGCACCGCACCGCTCCGCTGCCGGCGCGCGCGTTCAGGTCTCGAACGGCATGTCGGTGATGGCGTCCATCATCGAGTCCTGGGTCGGTGTCGCACCGGAGCGCAGCTTGAAGCGCAGGGACAGCCCGAACGAGATCAGCGCGCAGATCGAGGACGTCAGCAGGCCGATCTCGATGCGTCGGAACACCTCGTCGCTCGACAGCCAGGTTCCCAGCAGGAACGTGACCATGCCGATGGCCCAGCCGAGTGCGACCAGCGCGTGGCCCTGGAGTGCGATCACCGCCTGAGCCGTTGCGAGAGCGAGCATGTAGCAGGCGCTGCTGAGGGCCAGCATCGCCAACGTGCGCCCCGTCAGCTCGGCGTCGTAGACGACCTCGATCGCCCAGGGGCCGAGGACGAACGCGCCCGCCGTGCCGACCACGCCCACAGCGAGCACCACCAGCATCAGTCGCTTCAGTCCGGAGCGGAACTCGTCGAGCTCTCCCCGGGCCGCCAAGCGGCTCAATCGTGGCAGGAGCGCCGCCTGCACGGCTTGGAACAGGAACAGCGGGATGCGAGCGAGCAGCACCCCGTAGGAGAACTGGGTGACGAGCGCATCCTGGTCGTCGTCGGCCAGCAGGCTCGCCGCGATCGGGCCGGCGTTGAGCAGCGACGCGGCGAAGACCGACCCGAGCAGCAACCACCCGAGGTTCGGCGTCACCTCGCTCCACTCGGCCGGCGGACCCGGCTCGGTCTGCAGGCCACCACGGCGGTAGATGTAGCCGACGGCGAACAACGGCGCCACGGCGATGGCCATGCCATAGGCCCCGGTGGCACTGATACCCACGACGGCGAGTGCGATGCACAGCACGATCCGCACCACGCCGTCGGACCCCATGATGATCGCGTACTGACGGAACCGGCCGGTTCCGGAACACACCCCGCGGGCGAGGTGGGCGGGGGCGTATCCGGCGAACGCCGCGATCAGCGCCACCACCATGAACCAGTCGCCGTCGAAGTACGAGCTCGCGATCAAGGGGCTCAGCGCCAGGATCGCCAGCGAGACCACGGCGACCAACACGGCGCCGAGCCACACCACACGCTTCACGACCGGGCGGGCCCCCTGGCCGACCGCGCGCCGGTATGCCACGGCGCGGCCGAGTTCCTGCTCGAGCGGCAGGAAGAACCCAGGCGCGAGCGCGAACGTTGCGAACCACATCGAGGCGATCGGCTCGAACGCCTCGTCCCCACCGACGGCCACGTTGCCGACCTTGAAGAATGCGTACGTCGCCACCCCCGCGACGAGCAGCCCGATGCCGACGGGGATCGTCCCTTCCGGGAGCGGCGCGGTGGCGCGCGAGAACGTGGAGGGGGACGACACGACCAGTTGATGCTATCGACCGGAGGTGGGTGAGGCGGGGCGCTCGATCAGCGGCGTAGGGCCCGCTCGAGTTCGCGGCGGCGCACCTGAGCCCGCTGGAACGTCAGGATGCCGAGCCCGACTGTGACATATGCCGCATCGCGGGCGAGGTCGGTCGCGCGGCCGGTTGCGCCCTTGGCCAGATCGGCGGCACGCTGATTGGCCTGGGACGCGAGCTGGGTCACATCGAACTCGGTGAGATCGATGCGAGTCGGGTCGAAGCTGGCCATGACCTCACGATACCGATCCACGTCGCTAGCCTCGCTCCATCGTGGATCAGGACACCCCTACAGCTCCTCCCGTTGTCGCGGTCGTCGTCGTCCACGAACCGGGGGCGTGGTTCGACGACACCCTCGACGCGCTCGCCGACCAGGACTATCCCAATGTCCGGTACCTGTTCCTGGTGACCGGGGACGACGACCTTGCGACCACGCCCAGCGTGGCCGAACGGGTGACGGCCCGGCTGCCCGACGCATTCGTGCGGTATCTCGGGGCGAATCCGGGTTTCGGGCCGGCGGCGAACGAGGTGCTCCGGCTCGTCGAGGGCAACAGCGGTTTCTTCCTCGTGTGCCACGACGACATCGCTCCCGAGCCCGATGCGTTGCGCATCATGGTCGAGGAGATCTACCGGTCGAACGCGGGCGCGGTCGGGCCGAAGTTGGTCGAGTGGGACGACTCGGGAATCCTGCAGTCCGTGGGGCTCGGCATGGACCGGTTCGGCGAGATCGATCCGGTGATCGAGCCGGGTGAGGTCGACCAGGAACAGCACGACGGGGTCCGTGACGTGTTCGTCGTGCCATCGGCGTTCATGCTCGTTCGCGCCGACCTGTTCCGTGAACTCGACGGGTTCGACCCGACGATCGACTTCCACGGCGACGACGCCGAACTGTGTTGGAGGCTGCACTACAGCGGTGCACGGGTGATCGTGGCACCGTCGGCGCGCGTCCGTCACCGCGAGCTGCTTCGCGACCGGCGTCCGGATCTTGCCCATGGTCGGCTGAGCGCACGGCACCGGATGCGGGCCGTGGCAACCATGACCGGCACGTCGCGGCTGCCTGGCCGGTCGGTCGAGATGGTGTTGTTGACGCTCACCGAATTGGTCATCGGACCGTTCACCGGCCGCTTCGGTCAAGCATGGAATTCACTGCGGGGCCTGATCGGGCTCGTCCCCCGTACGCCCGGGCTGCTGGCGCGGCGCAAGGTGGTCAAACCGCTCCGTCGTGTACCCGACCGAGAAGTGCTCAGCCTGCAGGAACGCGGCAGCGCACGGCTCAACTCGTATCTCCGAAGTCGCGAGACATCGACGTATGTCGGCGCCGACACGCAGGTACGCAGGTGGCGGCAGAGCGCGACCGCTCCGGTGATCGCCTGGCTGGTGATCCTCGCCGGCATCGTGGTCGGGAGTCGATCCTTCTTCGACGGCGGGATTCCGGCCGTCGGTGAGTTCCTCCCCTTCCCCGAGAGCCCGCGCTTGCTGCTCGACACCTACGTCTCGGGCTGGAACCCGACCGGTGCGGGAGCCACCTCGGCGAATCCGACCGGCTGGGCCAGCCTCGCGGGTCTGTCGGTGTTCACCCTGTTCCGGATGGGGCTGCTGCACACGCTGTTCGTGCTCGGCCTGATCGTCGTGGGCGTGGCGGGCATGTCGAAGCTCGCCACCGTGTTCCCGTCCACGCGTGCGCGGATCGGTGCGCTCGCGGTCTACGCCGCGAGCCCGCTCGTCGGCGGCGCGATGTCGGGCGGGTACCTCACCGTGCTGGTGGTGTACGCAGCGCTGCCGTGGGCGGTGCACCTGCTCAGGCGGGCGGCCGGCATCGAGACCGCCGATCCGCGGCGCGCCGACGAGGATGTCGCCGACGGTGTGGTCGATCTGGCGATCGACGAGCAGATCAGGCGTGTGCTCGCCGCCGCGCTCGTCGTGGGGCTGGCTGCAGCCTTCGCACCGATCGTGCTGCCGGTCGCTCTCCTCGCGGGGCTGCTGCTCTCCCTCGGCACCCTCCTCGCGTTGGCGTCGTGGCGGACGGCGGCGCGCCTCGCAGGCGTGACCGTGGCCGCGTGTGTGGGAGCCATCCTGCTCAACCTCCCGTGGGCGATGACGTGGACCTGGGAAGGGCTCGTCGGCCCTCCGCCGATCGGTGACCCCGGACGAGGTCTGCTGGCCATCGCATCGTTCGAGATCGGGGCCGTCGATTTCGCCGCACTGTCGTTGGCGCTCTACCTCCCCGTGTTCGCGTCGGTGGCGCTCGCGCGTGCGTGGCGCCTGACGTGGGCGATCCGCGCGGGCGTTCTCGTGCTCGTCTTCGGGGGTATGGCGGTGCTCGCCGACCGCGGTTCCATGCCGATCGACATGCCTCAAGCGGGCGTGCTGCTCGTGCCCGTCGCGCTCGGCGTCGCGGTCGCATCGGGTGCGGCGCTCGCCGCGTTCGATCTCGATGTCCGCGGCGGCTCGTTCGGGTGGCGCCAGCCGCTCGGGATCCTCGCCAGCATCGCCGTGATCGTCGGAGTGGTCCCCGGAATCGGGGCGATACGCGATGGTGCCTGGGAGACGCCGGCAACACCGCTCGCTCGGCTGCTCGACGCATCGTTCCCCGACGCCGTGGAGGTCGGCGGCGACTACAACACGTTGTTCGTCGGCGATTCGCGACTCCTCCCGGTTCCGTCGACGGAGTATCGCGATGGGCTGTCGTGGGCGATCGTCGACGACGGTGCGCTCGACACCCGAGATCGATGGTTCCCGCCGACCAACGATGCGGCTGATCTCGTCGAGACGGCGCTCGACCAGATCGCCACCTCATCGACGTTGCGGGCGGGCCGACTCCTGGCTCCACTCGGCATCCGCTACGTCGTCATTCCCGAGTTCGACGGCGTGGTCTCCACCGCGGCCGATCCGTTGCCGTTGCCGGCAGGGCTGATCGTGTCGCTGGAGGATCAGCTCGACCTCGTCGCGTTGCGGCCGCCGCTCCCGACCATCGACGTGTTCGAGAACCGGGCGTGGCTCGCGACGTATTCATCGCTGACCGGCGCCACTGCGGAAGCGAGCCGGACCGCGGGTGCCGACGTCCTCGTCCGCGCCGACCTGAGCAACGCGGAGCCGGTCTTCGTCGGTGCCGACCAGTTCGGCACTGCGGAGGACATGGTTGCCGAGGGAGTGGTGCACGTGGCGGTGCCGTTCGACACCAGGTGGTCGCTGGACGTGGACGGCGCGTCGATGGAGCCTCGACGAGCGTTCGGTGCGACGACCGGTTTCGATGTCCCTGCCGGCAACGCCACGCTTCGGTACGACACGTCTCCCACCCGAGCACTGTGGATCGCGCTGCAGGTCGTGCTGTGGGCGGTCGTCATCTTCGGTGCCGGACGCGTGCGCGTGCCGCTCTCACGACGCACGGCGACGGCGATCGCCGACGAGACCCTGATCGACCTCCGGACCGAGCCCGCGCCCGGGTTCGCCGATCCGGGCCTCGACATCACCGGCCAGACCGAACGGCCGCTTCCCGCCGACGAGAGCTCAGATGACGGCGAGCCGGTCACCGACGGCGAGCTCGCCGACGACCACATGCGTTCCGATGATGACGACGAAGGGAGCTCGACATGACCCGCCGTGCCGTGCCTGCACTCGTCGTGTTGCTCGTGGGGTTCGCGGCGCTGATCGTGGTCGGCCGCGACACCCCCGTCGAACCGGTGCCCGTGTTCGCCACACCTGCCGGCGCGTGGATGCCGTCGGTGTCCGATCGCGACGTGCTCACCGGAAGCTGGTTCTGTCCTGGCGTCCCGGCCAGCGGTGAGGAAGGCGTCGGTGGCGAGATCATCGTCGCCAACCGTGACGGCGAGCAGCTGCTCGGCCGCTTCAGCATCCTCACGCCTGACGGCCCGGGGCCCGCACAGGAGCTCGTCGTCGAACCGTGGTCGCGCACGCGAATCGATGTCGACGCCTTCGTGACGGCACCGTTCGTCGGGGTGGTCGTCGAGATCGACGGCGGTCGCGGCATCGTCGAACAGCGTGCGATCCACCCGGCCGGTGACTCGGTGTCACCGTGTGCCAACGACACCGCCGACGAGTGGTACCTGGCCGATGGCTTCACGGTCGACGGCAGCGTGGAGACGCTGATCCTGTCGAACCCCTACGACGATGCAGCCGTGGTCGATCTGGCGTTCGCCA
>Ga0316197_10001740_pt1 | contig 15481 bp, 8 predicted proteins | sample OudBiesiAoxic_MG_FD_204939 | JGI IMG/M metagenome (GOLD analysis project Ga0316197, IMG submission 204939) | Coastal sediment microbial communities from Oude Bieten Haven, Netherlands - site A oxic | ecosystem: Environmental > Aquatic > Marine > Coastal > Sediment | place: Netherlands...
CTTGCCGTTAGTTTTTACTTCAAATAAACCAATGCGTGGCGTGAAATCTGCCACTGGAAAGCTTTTACCTTTTCCATAATCACCTTGGTGGTTCGCATTGGGGCCACGATCTGTTAACGCATAAAACAGGTTAGCTTGTGTAGGGTGAGCAGTCATTGCTGAGCCATAGCCTCCGTTGCGGATCTCAAGGGGCAGTTGTGTTTTTGCATCTTTTAAATCGGCACGTAATACAGAATGGGGCAATTCACTGCCTAGCTGAGGAAACGTTTCTAAAATCTCATCCATCTCTGCGGCTATCCCTCGATTGACATAACCAAATAACACCACTGCAGAAAGCACACTCACTAAACCTATTTTATTTATTAACATTGGAGACCTTAAGATTGATTATTTTATGCCTTAAAAGTACGTAATAAATATGACGATTTAATGAATTTTGTAGATAAATAACGAACAATGGATAGATATTTTGCATAACAATGGCGATCCAAAACATCGCTAATGTGGGTTTTGATGAAGAAGAGAAATAAAGCAAGAGAGTATAAACAAACTGAAATAGAGCGAATAAAGCATCGTTAATCGATCTATTTGGAAGTACTTAAAACAACCATAACTTAGTAGCAGAGTCACGGAATAGTGAGTCATAAAAGAATCTAGTCATTAATCTACTTTACCAAGCTCTGATTCGTTGAGGGATGTTTCATTGTTGCTTAATGCTTCATTACTACCGAGTGATTGATTGCGACTTATTTGATTAGAATCTGACTCATAAAAATGGATCGAGCTTCGCTCTGGATCTTTTGATTGATACATAGCATGGTCAGCTTTTTCAATTAAATCAACCGATGTTGTCGCATCCTCCGGATATATCGCGATGCCAATAGACGAGCCTATTTGTAGATGATTATCATCGATTTCAATAGGCTCTTTAATGGAATTAATAATACGTTCAGCAAGGTGCAATATTTCCTCTTTATGTAACGGATTATCCACCACAAAAATAAACTCATCCCCACCCAAGCGAGCGACAATATCAGACTGCCTAACCAGGTCTAACAATCGACTAGAGATAACTTTAAGTAATTCGTCACCAGTATTATGACCAAAGGAATCATTAATTAATTTAAACCCATCGAGGTCTAAAAACATGACCGCGAGTTTATTATGCCTACGTTTACTGCCAATGATTTTTTGACCCAAGCGTTCCATTAACAAAGTACGGTTAGGTAAATCTGTTAATGCATCATAAAAAGCTAAATGCTTTAAACTCTCATCTTTATGCCAAAGATCGGTAATATCACTGAACACAGAAATATACCTGATTGTTTTACCCTCTTCGTCTTTCACCATACTGATATTTAAACGGACTAAAAAGATATCTCCACTTTTACGACGGTTCCAGATCTCGCCAGACCACTTGCCATGTTTTTTTAGTTCTGCCCATAAAGCCGTATAAAAATCATCATTTTGTCGATAAGACTTCAAAATATTCGGAGTTAAACCAATCGCTTCTTCAGCGGAATAACCAGTAATATGAGTAAAAGCAGGATTCACAGACAAAATAAATCCATTAATATCGGTAATCAAGACGCCATCAACAGTACTATCAAACACACAGGTTGCTAACTTTAATTGCGCCTCTGTTTCTTTTAATTCGGTCACTTCGCTGGATTGAATAGCAAACCCGATTACCGATCCATCACTATCAAAATCAGGAATATACTGCGCAAGGATACTACCTTTAGTACCATCTGTTTTTTGCAGTGTACGTTCAAAACGCTGTGCTTTTCCGGCTAAAACATTTTTAATGTGTGGTTCATTTAAGCTATACAGCGCTTCCCCTGCCAACTCTTTAAAAGAGATACCGATAAGGTCTTTAGGGTGTTGAGTATGCCATTCACTAAACGCTTTATTCGCGAATTGGCAATTGAGTTCTTTATCCCAATAACCAATCATATTAGGCATAGAGTCGATCAATTTAGTAATAAACTGATGCTCATGTTGATCTGATTGATGTGCCTGTTTGGATTGTACTAATTGTGCTTTATAGCGTTGCAATAAGCCGTGTAAGTAAGAAATATAACTGCAAATAATAATAAATAAGGACATTTCTAAAAGATCGAAAACATTATTAATCAGGGGATATGTCGATATTAAGGGCCAAATAAAAAATAACGTAAAAGGCGTTAAGAAGGTTGCGATAAAGCCTGCGGCGATACCACCGTATAATGTTGCTAATATGACCGCTGGATAAAAAATAAACCAAGTGATCTCTTTTTCAATAAACGGTAACGACCAAGTAAGTAACAGAGAAGCAAAACTGATTAACACCAGTGCAATGATAAAGTGTTTAACGTGTTTTAAGCAAAAATATTTCGCATTAACGATGCCGATTTTTTTCATTCCATTCATGCCCACCTCTTTTATTATTAGCATAAATATAACGTTGTACTAATAAATGAAATTCACCAACGACATGTTTATTTTGATTTAGTAACCTCCAAAATATAGAAAAAATTATAAAAAAGAACAAATATCGTACAATAAAATAGCCTATTTTGAGGTGAAAGTTAATTTAAATAAGTTATCTTGCTAAGGAAGATTGATACGTCATTGATTCTTACTCTCATTGCATAGAATAAATGGGCCTTCAGCAGTGGCTTGTAAGATGACTAAGATGACGATCATGTGATTGTAATGAGAAGAGCTTGTTATCAAAGAACTTTACAATAAAAAGACCCTGTAATGGAAAAACTGAGGATTATCATGAGCCATCTTTAAGTGCAGGCATTAATAAATTAAAATAGGGGTAAAAAGCACAACGATGGCAGATCAATAACTGAGCAGATTTTCTTGATTATTTTGTTAATTCCCCCCCTTTAACTTTAATTTAACCTCCATTTAGTGCTCAATTTACCCTCTATAATAAGCACAATTAAACACTGCTGGAATCCGTAAACGAAAATCGAGTTAAAAATATCAAGCGAATTAAATGAAAGACAGAAAAAATAATTTTTAATTTTTGATAAAAAATATGCGCTTCTAAAAACAAATCAAATTGGGTAAATTCAAATTAATTTTAACTAATAGTAATTAATATTTTAATGACTATGCGTCAATAATAAATATCTCCCCTTCGAAGTCGGCCTCCAGTCTCTATATGTCTTAAGCCTGTAAATAAATATAAAAAAACGTTCTTTTAACCTACTTCATATTCTGTTTTTTCTACTTATTTAATAGCTAAAAAAGCATAACTGATGCAAACAGATCGGCTTTTAGATGACAAAAAACAGCAACTTAAAACCTCAACATACAACAGAAAATAAAAAATAAGCAGTCATTTAAAATCAATCACTTAGATCGTTATAAAACATAAAAACAACATATTTTGTTAATTGTATATATCACAAGAACATTAATGCTCGTTACTATTAACTCGCTCACACTTTAAGCAATCCTGATTACTTAGTCTAAATAAGCGCCAACATAAAAAGCATGGTTAACGTGATGATCAATATCGTGCTAGTAAATTACAAAATTTACCCATGTAGCTCAAAAAATTAAGCAACAAGAGCTGGTATTAAATATCACGAACTAACAATAAGCTGCTTTTTGAAAACGGATCTTTAACTTAAATATAAGGGAACAATATTTTGAATAAAACACTTCTTGCCATGTTAATTTCATCAGCAATCGGTCTTCAAGGCTGTAACTCTAACGATACTAACGCTGATGACACCTTTTCAGCACAGCTACGTGTACTTGAAACCTCAGATATTCATGCCAATGTGATGGATTATGATTATTACCAAACAAAAACAGATATCACAATCGGCTTAACTCGAACTGCAAGTCTTATCAAACTAGCGAGAGCAGAAGTGGATAATACGCTACTGGTTGATAACGGTGACTTGCTGCAAGGCAGCCCAATGGGTGATTATATCGCAAGTGAATTCAATAAAGGTAACGAGTTCGCTACCCATCCTGCTCATAAAGCCATGAACTTACTAGAATATGAAGTCGGAAATATAGGTAATCATGAATTTAACTACGGGCTCGATTTTCTTGAAAAAGCAATTAACAGTGCTAATTTCCCTTATATTAATGCCAACGTATATTGCCAAGCAGATTGTTGGGATGGTAAAGAAGCCGGCGAAAACCTATTCACTCCTTACTTAATTAAAAAGACTCAAATCATTGATAATAAAGGCGAGCAACGTACTATCAATGTTGGATATATTGGTTTTGTGCCTCCACAAATTCTACAGTGGGATAAACAAAATCTTGATGGAAAAGTAACGGTTAAAGGCATCGTAGAAACCGCTCAGAAATTTATCCCTGAAATGCAAGCTGCTGGTGCTGATATTATTATTGCTATTCCGCATTCAGGTATTGGCTCTAGTGAGAATCCAGGTGACGTCAATGCAGAAAATGCGACTTATGCTTTAACAACGGTTGATGGTATCGATGCCATTATGTTTGGCCACAGTCACTCCGTTTTCCCAAGCTCACAGTTTGCAGACATCCCAAATGTTGATATAGAAAAAGGATTAATTAACGGAATTCCTGCAGTCATGCCGGGACGTTGGGGTGATAACCTAGGTGTAATTGATTTTGACTTAGAATATAGCGATCAGAAATGGACAATTAAAAGCGCCACATCAGAATCACGCCAAATCTATACACGTAATGAGACAAATACTAAAGTAGCAGTTGTTGAAGCAGATAAAGATATTCAGGATGCCGTCGCCATTGAACACGAAGCAACTTTAGAGTTTGTGAATGCGCCAATTGGTAAAGCAGACAGTGACATGTACAGCTATTTAACGTTAGTACAAGATGACCCAACAGTTCAGATCGTATCGAATGCACAAATGCAATACGTTAAAGATCAAGTGGCATCATCAGATAACGACTCGCTAAAAGGATTGCCAGTATTATCGGCTGCCGCGCCGTTTAAAGCAGGTGGTCGCCATAGTGCAGGTTCAGATGCTGACTCTTATGTTCAAGTACCAAGTGGTGACCTTACCTATAAAAATGCTGCCGATTTATACCTTTACCCCAATACAGTAGTAGCACTTAAAGTGACAGGCGCACAATTAAAAGATTGGCTAGAGTGTAGTGTAAATCAATTTAATCAAATTGATAAAAATAGTACCGAACCGCAATACTTAATTAATTGGCAAGATCACCGTACTTATAACTTTGATGTCATTGATGGAGTCACTTACAAAGTCGATGTTACACAGCCAAGTAAATTTGATGGTGACTGCGCCGTTATTAACTCTAATGCTCAACGTATTGTTGATTTAACTTATACTGATGAAGAAAATAATCAAATCACAGGCGATGAATTAGCAGCGCAAGAGTTTATTATTGCGACTAACAACTACCGAGCATTCGGCGGAAAATTTGCAGGTACGGGTAGTGATTATGTGGTGATGGAACAACCTGATACTAACCGTGATGTTTTGGCTGCTTACATCACCTCTGAAACGGCTGCCAATGGTACCGTTGATCCCTCTGCAGACAATAACTGGGACTTCCTAGATATTGATACACCGGTTGCACTCGATGTTCGCTTTGAAACCCAAAACAGCACAACAGCAGATACCTTTGTTGGTACATATGGACAACGCCCATTAATCAAACGAGCTGGTACTGATGAACTAGGTTTTGCAGTTTACAATATTGATTTAAGAACCGCTCCTTAAGATAAAAAAGCCTTTTCGGAGGCTTTATATCGCTAACGCTCAATAAAGGCTAAAAATCAATACTATAAAAGCAATTCGAAGAAACTAAAAAGCGCAGAACACGTCAATCTGTAGCAAGTAAAAGATTGCCAATGAAAGAAAGTTAATTCGAATCACTATAGCGTATTTGAGAGATTAATATGGTGGTAGAAAAAAGCTTGAAAACAATATTTTCAAGCTTTTTATTTATCGAAGTATTAAGTAACACTTTGAAAATTTATAATAGATTATGAATCATGGTTTATAGATCAAGAGTTAGGTTAAGAGATGTTTAAGTTATAACATTTTCCACACCACAAACGTCACTGCAAACCCCACTAAATACAATAAGCCCAGCCAACTTAAACTACGTAGTAATAAACTATGTTTAATACTTGCTTCAGAACGTACTAATTTAAAGTTAAGCCAAGCAAATACCGGTGTGGTCACAAACGCCAGGGTCATCGCAAACGTCAGCATCGGAGCAAGTGACGATTTAAAGAATAAAATAACCGCCATCCCTGTAAAAGATTGTAATAATAACCAAATATTCAAACTGTGTTTAGACTGCTTAAAACCTAATAGTTTATGAGATTCGTTAAGGGTACGAGCATAACCATCTAAGACGGTCAAAGTCGTGCCAAACAAGCATAAAAAAGCAATCACGGACACTAAAGGACGCGCCCATTCGCCAATAGTAAGTGCATACATATCGATAAGTTGCTTAGCAAATGCAACGCCCCCTAAGACAACAGTACTACTTTGCCCATATTGAACCAGTACACCTAACCCAAAAAAGACTAACGCAAGCCCCGCCGTTAACCAGTAACCAACATTAAAGTCGAGCAAACCTTGTTTTCTTGTGATCACTTGCTGCGCTTGTTTTTCTTTCAACCATAATGAGCTCAATGCAGATACTTCAATAGGTGCAGGCATCCATCCCATCAACGCCACCATGAAGCTAAGCATCACTAATTCATAGGGAGAAGGACCCACATAATCAGCGGGCGCCATCGCACCATTATTGAATGCGATAATAAAAGCAATCACAGTGGTAATCGTCAGGATCACCATAATCACTTTGGCGACATTATCTAAGGCTTTAAAATGTCCAAGTAATAGAATGACCAAACAAACCGCTAAAATTAACCAACATAATAAGGTCACAGGCACACTAACGGGCAAGGCATAATGCAACAGACTAGCGGTCAGTAAAATAACCCCAGCCGTATTCACTATTGCTGCAATAATATTCAGTACAATGAAGCTATAGAAAAACCATGGGCCTCTACTTTGATAACCTTCAATTAAACTTTTACCTGTGGCCAATGTATATTCAACACCAAAGCGGAAAAATGGATATTTAAGGACATTGACAGCAACAATTAACCATAATAATTGCCAACCAAAAATAGCACCAGCTTGGGTTGAAGCAACGAGATGGGAACCACCAATGGCAGCAGTTGCCATTAATATACCGGGGCCAAAAGCATTAAGACGAGATTTGAGAGTTGATACTGATTGATTCATGAAGCGCTCTAGATGTGCATTAATATGGCCAGCTAAGATACAGAAATTAACAGCAATAAAAAAGAGTAAGTCACTACTTTAAAAGACTTAATGAAAGAAAAGCTTAAAGATAAGTTTACCGGTTTAACTATTTTTATATTTGATCAGTTACTCGACATCTGCACCTTCAATCCCCCTCAACAGCAGCACAACAATATGACGGACTGCGCTCTAATTCATTGAAAATAGACACTATCAATAAACTGTACCGTTACAGTTGCTGATAATGGCTTTTTAACCTCATTTTTGGCGTTTATTATTTTTCTTAAAAACATTTCGATCAAGATAAACGGCTTAAATACTCCAATATGCTTAGTGTAATCAATCACCCATCTCACAACTTTAATTTATTATTGATTGCGAACAAGCTAACTCTCTCCACCCCGCTGAATGCAAGCCCTGCAGGTTCATTTGAACATCTAAAAGAAGATGTTATTAAAAGTAGCTTCTATATCAGTAACCTATAAAGACTGGGTGGAGATGAAAACTGAACGAAGGTTCAAGATATTTATTGATAATCGCTTGATTATGGTTTGATTGAGACTTGATCATAAAAATAGGGTTGATATAGAACACTTTATTTTGTCAATTAATCATGTAACATCAATTTTAAACCTCATAAAGTAATGGTAATAATGGATATAACCAAAATTTTGATCAATTATGCAGATATATGATTTGTTGAATAACAAAATCAGCTTAAAAGCTTTTAACGTTTTTGTCTTCGTTAGTCTTTTCATCGTTATATTTTCAGGTCTTTATTACCAATACAACGCCGCCAATCACAGCACCTCAGCAAACTTCCACAATAACAGCTACAACAAATCATTAGAAATCAGAGAAAAATTCAGGTTAATTTTCGATAAGTTAGAATATCAGTTTATCCAAGCGGAAGCTGAAAATCTTGAAAAGCTTGATTTATTATCTGAGTTATATGGCAATCAAAAAGAAAATTTTGACTTAAAAAATGCTGAAAATATATTAAACAAAAATGTACAGTTCGGTAAGTATGAAATTTTCATGATTAACAAAGATTATATTATTGAAAAAGCATCATATGAAAAAGAAATAGGGCTAAATTTAGGGCAATTTAAAATTGTAAAAGATCTCTTTGACGATATGTTCAGCAAAAAGATAAAAGTAGACATCTCTTCTCCTAAACTAGATATTGATTCAAGATTAAAAAGGTATTTAATTAAATTATCTGGTGATCAAAAATATATTCTTCAGATAGGCTTTTCTCTGGATTATAGTTCTGAAATAAATAAGCAATTACATTACCTTAGCTCAGACACGAGTAAGACGAGCTTATATCTCGCCACTGAGTTTTTTATACAAGATATTGATGTAAAGTCCGGAGATTTTAAGTCTAAAGATGAGCATAATGAATATTGTAGGAAGGTCACAAAAGAGTTCTTATTGGATATTAACATTGCATTAAAAGATCCAAAAATAGAGCAGCTTGCCAATATAGATACAAGAACAATCAGCTTAAATAAAGCATTAGAAAAAATAATCCCCTTAAATGAAACATTAATAAGCTTTGTGGATAAACAAGACAATAGAGTCAATTTTTACTCCGCTACCGGCTCATTATTTGGCAAAGAAAGTGGCACTTTGCTATTTATTAAAACCTCTTTTCCGCTAGCCCCCTTAGATAAAAGCTTAAAAAACAACCTTAATACATTTTTGTTTATAACTATTTTAGTATTACTTTTTTTGATTATTTTTGAGTGTTTTAAACAAAAACAAATAACATCAAAAATAACCTCAATCACCAAAGTTATTAAAAATAATGAAATGATCAATGATGAAACATCTGCGATTAAAGACATCAGTGTATTAATCGATAGCTATAATCAGATGTTAAGTGAATTAAATTACCAAATTAAAATGAATAAAGAACTCTCCTATATAGACTCGCTAACAGAGATTAAAAATAGAAAAGCTTACGACGAAAAAATAGAAGAATTGGTTTCTTTATATGAAAGATATGACACGACATTTTCAATCGCTATTTTTGATGCCGATGATTTTAAAGAAATAAATGATACTTACGGTCATAGCTTTGGAGATACTGTATTAAAAAATATCGCGAAAGCATTACAATCTAGCATTAGAAATGGCGATATGGTTTATCGCATAGGGGGAGAGGAATTTATTGTCATCTTCCCAAGTACTACCTTGGAAGAAAGTAAAACCGTTATTGAAAAAATAAGAAAGAAAGTAGATATTAGCCTGAATACTGAGAATAAGGTTAAAGTCACGCTCAGTATTGGCTTAACAGAAATTAGTGCTCAGGATTCTAAAGATTCCATTTTCAAAAAAATCGATAGATTCTTATATGTCTCTAAAGGAAGCGGCAAAAATTGTGTCACATCAGGTTAACGACAGATAATAAATTGTAAGTTTAGCTTAGCTCCGTCTAGCTCCGTTCCATATAGCTCAATATAGTTCGATTTAATTCAGTTTAGCTCAATGTGGCAGCATCAAGCTCCCCATTAAACCTCTTATTAAATGTTTAACAATGCGCTCCCAACAACTCTAGCTCAACCGTTCTAGTCAAATCTCACCCACTAATACTATGGATAACTGCGTTGCACTGCATAAGCATTAGAATTTTTAGGGGGAATATTTCTATTCATTCGCAAGATGAACAAGAGGCGCACGAGCGGCATTAAGTGCAGCTAAAGCAGCAATCACAGCGGCAACATAAAAGGCAGTTTGAAACGCTGCAATAACAGGCTCCTGTGGGCCACTTCGTAACACTTCAATACTGGTATTATGGTCAAACCCGGGCAATAACGAATAAATCAACGCCCCAAATAAAGCGGTGCCTATCGCAGCCCCTAAGTTACGACACAAAGAAGCTAACGCAGTAACTGAACCCACATTGGCTTTTCCACCAACCGTTTGAATCACTAATTGTGTGGTGGGCATAACGGTACCAAACCCAATACCACAAAGCATACCCAGTGACCCGACAATAAGTGGTTCAGGAGTCAATGACCCCAGCGCGATAAAACCACACATAGATAAAGACATACCAACCACAGGTATCCATTTAGGAATGCCTGTTTTCCCCATAATACGTCCGCTTATTAACGCCCCTGAAATCTGCCCTATCGTTAATGGTAAAAGTAATAACCCAGAAGTTGCCGCATTAGTCTTTAGCCCCAATTGTAAATAAATCGGTAAGAAAAATATCAAAGCAAACATACAGGCTGCAAATAACATTGAGGTGATCAATGGAATATAAATAGCGTTATTTTTAAGTAACTCATTGGGTAAAAATGGCGTTGCATGACGATGTTGATTACGATAGAACAAAGCCCCTAGTAGCAAAATTAAAAGTAAGTAATAACCACTTGTTACAGATATCCACTCAAAATCTTGCCCGGCAACAGATGCCCAATATAAAAACAAAGTACATAATAATGGAAATATGACTAACCCTGTCCAATCGATAGGTTTGTGTCGATGTTCAAGCGTAGCTTTAGGCGTTAAACGAAGTAATCGCCATACGGCAATTAACGCTAAAGGAATATTCGCCCAAAACAACCAATGCCATGAATAATGGGTGACGACTAACCCTCCGATAACAGGCCCACCAACACTTGCACAAGCAAACATAGCCGCGAAATAACCCTGGTATTTAGCTCGCTGTCGTGGAGGTATTAATTCAGCAATTAATGCCTGAGAAAGACTCATCAAACCACCGCCTCCAAGGCCTTGAATCACACGCCCACTAATCATTTGCGGCATATCTTGCGCTAATGCTCCAATCACGGATCCTAAGCTGAATATTCCCAGTGCCCAAATCAATATATTACGACGCCCATAACGATCACCTAACCAGCCATAAACAGGCACTGACGCAGCCGTCGCTAATAGATAACCTATCGCTATCCAAGAAGATAAATGAAGCTGCCCAAGGTCGCCGACAATACTCGGTGTGGCCGTGGCTAAAATGGTTTGATCAACCGCCGCTAAAAACATCGGTAAGAATACCGCTGAAAAGAAAACGAGGAAAGCTTGTCGCGTTAGAGGAGAGCTCATGATGCTGGAAGAAATAGTAGGAATAACAGATTCAAGTCGACGCTCATTATTTAAAGAATTAAGATATTAAATAATGACATATTAACAAAACACATCAATCTATTTCTGATAACCATTGCACAATAAGATGACCTAAATTTTACGCAGTTAAAATGGAGTAATTTAAAAGGTAAGTGAATACACTTCGCTCAAGAATTAACTTAGAAGATATCAATCCTTTAATAATAACGAGACAGTTTAATTTTTAGTTTTTAATTTTTAGTAATACAGTTATCAATCGTGATCAAGCCGATAAGCCCCTAGCTAAGCCAAGGATTGCCTTAAAAAAGTAAACACCGTAACATCCCTACAATAATGCATTTAATAAAAATGTATGTAACGACAACATATTAAACAATAAAGAGAAACACAATATGAATAGCGATGACAAGATTATTTCAACCCTAAAAGAGTTAGAAAATTTTTTAAAACTCGTTGAAAACGGTGGACTAGGGCTTACGAACATCGAAGGTGTGGCACTGGCAACCAACAATAAAGATGGACGCCGTTTTGTCGCAGTATTAGATGATAAACACCAATTACTGCTTTCACGCTGGGTTACAGAAGAGGTTTTTCAAACAGGCCAAGATTTAGTGCGCAATGGCACCAACCCTACTCAGCATTAATGCCAAGTATTTAAATCAAAAATATTTTTAAATGTAATAATGAGGGCTAACAATAAGTGCAGTCCTCATTAGCATTGATAAAAAGGCAAAAAAAAAGACCTGCCCCTCGGCTTTCTTGCAGTTTTGGTGTAAAAGGTAGTGGGCACCTCAATTTCTCCAAGTCGCTTCCGAGAAAAAGCGAGCACCATGATGATCATTGATTTATCTGATAGTACGGGTTATCCATGAACCAATGAACTTAGATGCTTCTAAAATTATAGAAAAGTGATTCGCCCCCTCAATTGTTATTATTTCTTTATCAGCTTTTATATTGCTATTCTCTTCTGCAAATCTAGTTACTTTCACGGGGTCAAACGCTTCATCTTTGTCTCCAATCCATAACCCAAACTGTTGTAATTCTGATAATTGAGTATCTGGGGAATAAGGTGTTGTCGATTTAGACATGTTGACCGTATTAAAGGGCACTATTTCTGGATTTTTTTCTAAAATGCTTACGGGATAGTTGAATTTAACTGCTTTTGAATGACCTAAAAATAGCCCTCCACTCATACTGTTTATCAGAAAAGATGAAACGCTTACTGTCGAAAATTCAAATCCGCCATTTTTATCTTTATCGTAGCTGGTTTCAGAACGAAAACCAAAATATGGTGCAACAAATACATATCCATCAATAGGTGACCTTTGCTCCCAACTAGAATAATTAAGCGCCAGACCTGCTCCCCCTGAATGCCCGCCTAAAAAGATAGGGAGGTTTGGATGCTGAACACGGACATGCTTAACAATGGTACTAATATCAGACCAAACTTGTTCTTCACTCGGGGCATCACCTCGAGCGCCACCTGAACTTCCATGCCCCCTTAAATCGGGCATATATACTGCAATGTTAAATTCGTCTCGCAACCCCACACCAATGTGGTTATAGGAAAGTCCGCTATGTGCACCAGCACCATGATAAAAAATCAAAATAGCTTTAGCTTGCGGCGGAATATAAGCGCGAAACGCCAAAGAGGTATCATCATTCGATCGTATAAACTCCAATGAACTTGACTCTTTTTTCTCAGCACTTTTTATCTCTTTAAGTGAAAAGAACTTCACCTGCGGTTGAGCCAATTGATTTGCATGTGACTGTGTAACTAAAGCAAATAGCGGAAAAATCACTAGAAAAATCATCATAATAGAACTTAATTTCATCATCATTCCTTTAATTATTTTTGTATTTACTTATATCCAAGCTAACGTATCGCTACTTCAAGGGGAGATAAATGTCGGTAATGACTTCCGTCTCTGCAACATCAGGAAAAAAACTAACTCTTTCGAAAAACAGCGGGAAATCACGTAACCCTTCTTTACTTTGCGTAAGCCATTGTGAATATAAGTAAGCGATAGTTTCACTAATTGTATCGTCAGAGCCTACATGGCGAATAAGCGCGCAACGCCCAGCAGGTATGATCTTTGTTATGACACCATGGTCGTTTTGTTGTACATCCGATTTCACTGACGCACATATATCACAGCGGTATTTGTCGGGTTCGGTCACTGCTGGATCATCATAAGCAATGTTAAATGTTCTACTTACCTTCGGTGATAAGTTATTATTTATACGCCAATTAATAAATAAGTTAATCGTATTGCCAAGCAATTCGAGGGGGCCAAGGTGCTCTATGGCGGCGACTTTAATTTCACTAAAATTTATAACTTCAACGTGATGCGCACATTTATTGGATTTCATACGGCGAACCCTTAACTTCTTGAATTGTGAATATTTTTCATTCCACGGAGTCCATTGTGGCTGATCTCTAAATTGGGATGGATTCTGGCCAATAGACTGACTAAAAGCGCGAGAAAATGCTTCTGAGCTTTCATAGCCATTAGCAACGGCAATATCAATAATCCGCATCTCCTTCTTAAAAGCCAATTGGTATGAGGCACGTTTCATTCTTGCCTGTCTAATATAAGCAAATGCAGTTATGCCAAAGAGTGATGAAAACTGTCTGTGGAAATGATATTTGGATAAACAAGCAATACTGCTTAATTTATCCACGCTTAGCTCCTCATCTAAGTTAGCATCTATATAGTTTAGTAATTGATGAAAACGGTCCTGATAATTCATTCTTTATAAATAACCCTTAGATAAAATCGCTCGGTAACAACAAATTACCATTTGCACTCGCTGAGACATGATGAAAGTTGCGGTGTTTTCATATAAACACCAAAGGCGGCAAAAAGATGTGCGTGACTTCACCACTTACTAGTAATGGCCGATGCTTTAACAAATAAGAAAAAGTATCGTCAATCCTTCCTTACGTCCTTAGTGGTAGAGATCTTACCCTATAGGTCTTAGTGCTTTAATAGCAATAGGAGCAGTAATTGCAGTGACTGGTAATTTACCCAAAAAAAGCCGAGGGTCAGCTGTTTCTTTTTGCCTTTACAATAATTATATCGCTCTAAGTCGTTTATATTGAAGTCGAATGTATTTAGCTAATTACGCCCACTTTGATCCTTCGCTCGTAAACAAGCGAAAAAATCTGGATACCCAAATCGTGCATTCACAGTAAAAACACTATAACTATCCCTGTTCCCGTGAGTTAAACTCGATCTAGTGAGTTCAGTAATGGATGCAGAACAATAAAATAGCGGACAGGTGCTTTGGGGTTATAACGACAAAAGATACCATTATAGATATTGCGATACTTAGGATCGCTTTATAAAGCAAAGATAGGGTGTTCTGGCAGTGTTATAGAGATTGCATTAATCAGGTAACTTAATTCCTGATAACTAATACCAATCACACTAATTAACTGATCTATTTTACTTGTTAAAATAACTTATTTTTTCGTTGTAAATTTCGTAAAGGGAACAACCATTTAGCTAAATTTACGCCTTAAACTAAGTCACTTTTCCTGCGCAAAATTTAGATCACTTATTTAATGTAATCGGTATAAATAGGAATCGATTTTAGTAAGTTAAATTTTTAAATCATGAAGTTCTGAGGATAAATTAAGAAAGCTAATTAAATTGAATAGTAATTGATATTGGAAGTAAAGTTTTGATGATATGGAACAGGGGAATGGTGCTGATAGGCGGATTTGAACCGCCGACCTCACCCTTACCAAGGGTGCGCTCTACCAACTGAGCCATATCAGCAAATGGGGATCTGATAATGACCTACTTTCGCATGGGGAGACCCCACACTATCATCGGCGCAGCTGCGTTTCACTTCTGAGTTCGGCATGGGATCAGGTGGTGCCACAGCGCTATTATTATCAGAAAAAATCTTATATTTATAGCGTTATAAATATTAAAACCCCAGTCATTGGACTGGGGTTTTGAATTAGGCGCTTGGCGATGACCTACTTTCGCATGGGGAGACCCCACACTATCATCGGCGCAGCTGCGTTTCACTTCTGAGTTCGGCATGGGATCAGGTGGTACCACAGCGCTATTGTCGCCAAGCAA